>Ga0315913_1001510_pt1 | contig 25799 bp, 24 predicted proteins | sample MpolsnodulesMG_FD_207736 | JGI IMG/M metagenome (GOLD analysis project Ga0315913, IMG submission 207736) | Medicago polymorpha root nodule microbial communities from Los Angeles, California, United States - small nodules | ecosystem: Host-associated > Plants > Roots > Nodule | place: USA...
AGCAACCTTAAAGGGAGTTTTTTTTCCTAGGGTTTGTGTTTTCAGACACTAAATCTTTTCGTTTGTTGAAGAGTGTTATTTTAGTTATGGGTTGTGGGTGTGGTGTTAGTGTTGTTCTTGTGTTTTGTTTATGGGTTGTTTTGATCTCAGTGTCTTCTTCAACTAGGCTTGGTGGTTCAAGACAGAAGTTTGAGGTTAACAAGCACTTGAATCGTCTTAACAAGCCTTCTGTCAAAACCATTCAGGTCCTTTTCTTTTAACTCATTTTTTAGATTTTTCTGTTGTTTATGTTTGTTCTTCATCTACATTCTGATTTCTACCAGAGAAAATAGTATTATTTTGAAGAAAAATTATTTTTTTCTTCTTTAATTTGAGGGGATATGTTTCAGAAATGGTTTTGAATCTTTCAATATTTTTCAGTTCAAAATTGAATGGCTCTTTATGGCAACCTTCTGCTGTTCTAAAGTATAGATCTTTTGTGTTAATATCCAGTTTTTTTTTTTTTTTTTTTATAAAATAATTAACTTGTGATTTTTTCTTCTTCTTGTACTTCTCTTCCCCCTAAATTGAAAGGGAAAAAAAAAAGGCCTTTTTGATGAGTTTATGGAATAGATTTTGAAACAGTAACAAGAAAGTAGTTAAAGAAAAACTGGGTAATGATTTTTTTTTTTTTTTTTTAATTTTAATATTCCTTATTTTTACCCAGTTACTATTTTTTCTTCTTCTGAAGTAGATAGATGCTACAAAGTTTGGTTTATATTTTGGTTAGTGTTTCATTTGCTAATATGTGACATGATTTTTTGTTGTTGTTGCAGAGTCCAGATGGGGATATTATAGATTGTGTGCCTGTATCAAAGCAACCAGCTTTTGATCATCCTTTCCTCAAAGATCACAAAATTCAGGTACATTTTATCTTCATTCAAGATCTGTATTTCTGTTATTTACAATTTAATGAGATTTTTTCCATTTTTATTTTGTTTTTTTTACTAACTTTATGTTTTGGTTTATTAGATGAGACCTAATTTCCATCCTGAAGGGCTTTTTGAGGAGAACAAGTTGGATGAAAACAAAGAAAAAGCAAGTGCTCCAATTAATCAACTATGGCATGCTAATGGTAAATGCTCGGAAGGCACAATACCTATTAGGAGAACAAAGGAGGAGGATGTTCTAAGAGCAAGTTCAGCCAAAAGATATGGAAGGAAGAAGCACCAGTCATTTGCAAAGCCAAGGTCAGCAGAGCCTGATTTGGTTAACCAAAGTGGTCATCAGGTAAGACATTGTTTCGAGAGTGTCTTATTGCAGTGAGTAGTGTTCAATGTTTTTTAAAAACCGATGAGATACGAGGTCATGGTTCAACCGTTTTAAACTGCTTAAGTCGGTATGAAACCGCGATCAAGTTGCTCCAATATCCAAACTGCATACAGTCTCGGTTCATGGTTCAACTTGTTGAACTGTCTGGTTCAGTTTTTAAAACATTGGTAGTAATGTGTTGCTAACCTTTTTTGTTTCTTCTTTTGGTCTAATTTTGTGGTTGTGTATTTGTTAATCAGCATGCAATAGCATATGTTGAAGGAGATAAGTTCTATGGAGCAAAAGCTACTATAAATGTTTGGGAACCAAAGATACAGCAGACTAATGAGTTCAGTTTGTCTCAGATTTGGGTATTAGGAGGTTCATTTGGTCAAGATCTTAACAGCATTGAAGCTGGCTGGCAGGTACTAAGAATCTCAAACTAAACCCTGATTTTGATATTGAAATCTTTGTTTTCACAACAAATTATAATGCTTTCCTCTACATGATTAACAGGTTAGTCCAGATTTATACGGTGATAACAACACGCGGCTATTCACCTACTGGACAGTAAGCCTCTATGTTCTAACCATGCCTAACACTTCGTGCCTTCCATTTTTGTTTTATTTAAACGTATAATTATAAGTCCTAAAATACTGTTTTTTTTAATTAAACTAATCAATTTGTGCATGTTGCAGAGTGATGCATATCAAGCTACTGGTTGCTACAATCTTCTTTGCTCAGGATTCATTCAAGTCAGCAGTGACATAGCAATGGGTGCAAGCATTTCTCCAATTTCTTCTTACCGAGATTCCCAGTACGATATCAGCATACTTATCTGGAAGGTATATAATTCCAAAATTTCTTGCATTATTAATCTTCAGAAATAAATCAGCTAATTCTAAGCACCACATGTCTCATAATCCTTCCAAGTTCCAACTATGTGTCTGGCATGTGGACCATTGTAATGTCCCCCCTAGTGCTTGGATTCTTTCAAACCTAGCATCTCTCTTCCAATTGGTATGAAGTGTGATACATGCAAGATTCATGAGTTTTCCATTTCTTCACTTATGAACCTGCCAGTATTAGTAAAAAAAAAAATAATACTGCCAGTGGAGACTTTTTCTCTTGGTACTTGGATTTTTTTTTACTTTACTAGCGATGGCAGTATAATTAGATTCATCTTTGTAACACAGATTCTGAGAATCTACTCCAAATTCTTTATCATCGACAAAAAAAAAACACAACAATTCCACCTTATAGATCTTTGAAAAGTCGTTACTTGTTATTCTTATAATTGTGCATGACGCAAAATACATATGGTCCGCTAATATTTTTATCTTACGTTACGTGTGTCAGAATTCAAGGGGGCCTCTTTATAAACAAAATACTCTATTCCAACTATTAACAAACAAAAATCTTGAAATCGGGATATTTGCTAGTAGTAGGGTTCAAACCATGGACGTCGTTCTTAATAGTCCTTCAACATCCCATCTCATACCATTGAAATTGTGATATCTGTTAACGCTATTAATCAGTTATTTTTTATCTCCATTTCCAACCCTTGTAGGATCCGAAGGAGGGGCACTGGTGGATGCAATTTGGGAATCAAGGCACTGTGTTGGGATATTGGCCATCTTTCTTGTTCTCATATTTAGCAGACAGTGCTACCATGATTGAATGGGGAGGAGAAGTTGTTAATTCTGAGCCTGATGGTCAACACACTTCAACTCAAATGGGAAGTGGTCATTTTCCTGAAGAAGGATTTGGCAAAGCAAGTTACTTTAGGAATATTCAAGTGGTTGATAGCTCTAATAATCTCAAAGCTCCAAAAGGACTTGGCACTTACACTGAACATCCAAACTGTTATGATGTTCAAACAGGTAGTAATGGAGATTGGGGCCATTTCTTTTACTATGGAGGACCTGGTAAAAATGCAAATTGTCAATGATGCAAAAGAAAAAACAATCATGTGTCTGTTGTATCATTCAATCATCAATCAATCCTAGTAGTGTTATTATAAATCCTTCTTCTCTTCAATCTTTGTACACCTTTTTTTTTCTTCTTTTTTTCTTTTCTGTAGTGGAAAGTTTTGACTGTTTTTAATTTTATATTGAAAAGATTCTCCATGTAAGCAAGTGGAGAAGTGTGGTCAAGTTTCTCAAAAGGCTGAAGAAACAGGCCCTTTATAAAATCCTTGTATTTTATTTGTTTCTCCACTTCTCCCTATGGGAGTGTTTGTCAAAATGCAATGGTGCTGCTACCTAGTGTTATGTGATTTTTACTAAAACTAGAACTTACACCTTGAATGTGTTACTAAATCTTGTTTCATAATTTTAAATGATACTATTATATTATAGTACAGTAGTATATGGTACCATGCCCATGCTTGGAGAATCAGTTAAATAAAGAAAGGAGAAAAGTTAGAGTGACCAATATAACGAAAATGATAGGAAAAATGACTTAATAAAAAGGACTAAAAAACTGAAAAGGGGATGTGCATTGCATGTGAGTGGCTGACAGAAGTTTTGTTTTTTGCATTTCCTTTTTAAAAAGTGACATGGTTCCACCACCACACATTTTCAATCACTTTCACCAACCTGTTTTCATGCGGTGTCAAAAAAGTCGTAGGTCCAATATATTTTTTGGATTTCATTTTCACATAAAAAAAAATGCGAACATAACTAATTAAATCATTTTTTTTTTTGGGACAGATTATAACTAAATCATCTTAAGATTAAGACTGTTTTGAGTATTGTGTATTAATAATTTGATCATTCGTAAATTAAATCCAAAGAGCAATATGTAATATGGGATTTGGGTTTGTAGGAAAAATAAAGATTGATTAAAGATTAGATACCGATAATGTTAGACTCAGGACCCTCTTAAATATTTTGGGAGGTCTGGTTGTCTGTTTGGTTTAGTGGCGGGAAGGACAAAACACACGTCTGTGCCGATGCTGGAATTCTCAGCTTCTAATTCCACGGCTAAAAAGTGCACTTGGATGCCATTTTTTTAGTTGTCGCAATTTCAAACTCCACACCAAACACACGCTAAATCAATTGGCAAATACCGATATCCTTAAATTTAGGGTCATCTTAAACATTTAGGATCCATGTGTAGAGCCTAATTTAGTCACGGTTAAACCATAACAAATGTGTAGAGGTCTCTTATTTAACCAACACTGTGGAGGCTCTGTGTGATAGCTCAACTTACATTGGATATAAACTGTCCCTGGTTAGATCGGATATCTTTATCCGAGTTGAAATCCAGAACTTCACAATGTTTAGATGGCGATTGTTAGTTTGTCTATAGAAAAAAATTGATTAAAGATTGTTTCAGTCGTAAATTGAACCCAAGTGGAGTTGATTGATTCAATATTAAGTGAAATTTATTAACTGCTGTAGTTTAAAATATCATTTGAAAACAAAGGTTATAATTAAGTAGTAATTGTGAATGAATGTGATGTGTGTATATATGGTCACAAGTTCAAAGGTGCTAGACTAACAAAATAGTAGGTCTATATAGTCTTGAATAGTTTGTCTTTTATCACATCAGAAATGTGCATTGATTGAAAATTGAAATGTGTCTAGTTAATTTCAACAGAGTCTAAATAATAGATACAAAAAAGTAAAAAGGATCAAGAGTCAAATCTTTGTTCAACTTTCCAAGAGATTAGGTTATGATAAAGGAATCAAGATGCATTATCGTTAAAAAACAATAGGAAATCTTTGTCGTTAACTTTTTTCCACAGAAAAGTCTATTTTCGTGGTTCAAAGTTCAAACTGATATAATTTTCCATAAAAAGATATATTAGTAATGATTAAGATTGGCAGTGATCCACATGGTTGCTGGAAAGCTTAGGTGATCTAGCATGTAAGCAAAACATATTGATTAACAATGTTGCCACACAAGCTAGTCACGATCTTGTACAGTATGAAAGTGAAGTTTGCAACCTAACTTGTAATTCATGGATAGTATATGTACATTTAAGCATTTGCATGGGTGCCGAATATGTATCCCATACCCATACTAATACAAATCTACACATTAAGTACGTTTAAAGGTTTAGGATGCGTATCCAAACAGTTTATAAGTGAGTGTCAAATATTTGTATATTTTTTGATCCATAAGTTTCCTCCATTAAAGTTAATCATATTGAAGACGTGTCAAATATCAAGTACACCATGTCTTAATCAAACACAAATGCATTGAGTGTAGTCCAAGTTAAGGGAACATGAAGTTCCAATTTTTGCGTTCCACTAATATTATTTATGTCCAAGGATACCATTCCGATCCTTTTCTTAAATCCTTGTTTTCATTTCTGAGATTAAGATGCCATATCTTTGTAGATCAGTCTGTGGTGTAGATATCATATCCTTGTAAATAAAAGTACATCTTTCGGTCATTATTATAAGAAAAAAATTACTTTTTAAGTTCATTTAATAAATGATGTATGATATATATATATATATATATATATATATATAATAGACTATATATATTATTTATTGAATGAACCCAAAAAGTAAACTGTTGCTTATAATAATAACCAAATGGTGTATGTGTTAGCATTATCAGTGAGTTTTCATATCTAGTATAAAATTTAGTGCATAATTTAATCTCTCTATTTGTGTTTCTTTTTTTTCTCTTTTGTTTATGTTAGCAGCAACGTCCGCTTTGCTATTGATGACGATGAAATTATTTCGAATTTTAGTAGAAGTGATGGTGGACTATATTTTTTTAAGTGATGAAGGACTAGATGTTAACTTAATTTGATGTGATACTATTATTTTAAGTAATTTTTTATTCATTTGTATGCATTTCCATTTTGAATTTGATATGTACCTATTATAGGAAATGAAGTTGTTAAAAACACTATCTTTTTAACTTTTTTTTTTCCCCCACTTTTTATTGGATGGAATATTTTCGTAGTAATACTTAGAAAATGGATCATATGTAAAATGGTGGGACTCACATAATCTAATTTCTTTCAACAAGACACATCATAACTCCTTTGATTCAATGAGGCAACTTTTTGATCTATTGATAGAAACCAACTCATGCATAACATAAGACATGTCTCACTTATACACTATAGAACTGACTTGTAGTATAACATATAACATTAATAATTGATTGTAGGCAACATTTATTGAATTTCCATTATGTAAATGATGAATGTTTAAACTTTTTTTACTGTTTTATCTGCTTTAAAGGCGCGTTTGGTGACAAAGATAAGAGACAAAAACATGATAATTGTATCATATTCCGTCTCAATCAAGTTTTCGGTGAGACCACGTGATATGATAAGTTATTTCTTAAACTTATCTTATCATAAATATGAGCTGGATTAGAAACTACAAAAGGTTAGCATGACACGGAGGATGATGAATAAGAGGAAGGTAAACCATAATTAGATAAATAGTGTAACTAGGGGTGGGCAAAAAAACCAAAAAATCAAAGTGAACTGCTGAACTGAACCGAATCAAACAAAAAAAAAACTGAACTATTACTAGCAAGTTTTAAACTGAACTTAAACGATTCGGTTCATTTCAAAACAGTTTGGTTCGATTCGAAATAGTTCGGTTCAGTTCGGTAACTAAAATTCAATTTCGTTTGTTTTTTTATTATATATTTTTCAATGGCATTGATAATAACAGTTCGGTATAGTTAAGTTCGATTTGGAACAGTTCAGTTCGAAATGCAAACAGTTCGATTCAGTTCAGTTAATTTAAACTTAGCAAACAATTCAATTCATTTTGATTCAGTTCCCGAAATAAACCATGTCTACCCCTAATTGTAACCATAAGACGATAGATGAGAGTCATATATGATAATGGGCAGGTGTTCACGGATTCAACTTGTTTTTGGGCCTTGGCCCGGCCCGGCCCTCTACTATACCCAAAATAAAATAATAAAAAACAATTTGCCCATTTTTGTAGCACATTGTCTGCATAAATATCATTAAACAATATTTGTGTCCCTCACTTATTGAGAGAAACAAAAGAGATAGAGAGAGAAAAAGATAAAATGATTATAATTCTTATTCTTTTATAATAGAATTAATTTATGTGTATAGTTGAATTGAATTTGATATAGTTGGTGAGAGGGATGAGCATAGTGTGGAAGAGGACACACAGAAGAAACAAACAAACAACAGTACTAGCAGTAGGGTTTTAATCTTCTTTACTTACTTACTAATAATCCCTTTTCTTTTCTCACTCTCATCTCAAAATTATCTTCTCCTTTTTTCATTTCCATTTCTAACCCTAACTTCACTCTCAAACCCTAGCTTCACTCTTCTTCAACAACAACAACAATCTAGTCAACCCCATTTCTTCTTCACATGCATAATCGTAACTGCATGCGTAGTTCTACTACTTGAGGAGAGGGTGTAGAAGAAATGGATGAAGGGGGTGACCGTGGGATTCTTCTTTCTTCTGCGATTTGTGGGTCCCTCTTCTCCGTTTTGGGTTTCTCTTCTTTCTCCATTCTTTGGGCTGTTAATTGGAGACCCTGGCGAATTTATAGGTATTCATTTCTTCTTTAACCTTCAATTCTCATTATTTGCTGCAAATGCTATTTAATTTTGTCATATGGCTCTTAATTTAATTCATACTTGTTTTGAAATAGGTTTAATTTTACTTGCATTGGCTGATGTGTTGTTTCAATGCCATGTAATTAGTGAACTACACACGTTGCCCTTTTCGATATATTGTTTAGGAAAGAAGTGTAAATTGAAAGGGTAATTTTTTATTTTTTAGTTCAATGTTAGGCAAAGGATAGTTGTTTAGATTTGGTGCGCTTTTCGGACTTTGTGTCATGGGAAATTGCTATTGTGTTAAGAGCTTGATGATTTGTAATCCTGGGGTTGCACATGAAGACATGCACAATGGTTATTGATAGTTTTGAAAATAGGAGTACCACTTATGGGATAGATGCCACAGGGTAGAGCAGCCTAACCTTTAAGTATTTGATTTGATATACTCAGTGTAGCCAATAGCGTGTGGTGCTATAGTGGCTCTTGGCTGCTACGGGATACACAGTTGTAGAGAAGTTTAGGGTAGCAACTGCTAAAGCCGGTTGTCATGGTGAGATAGCGCCACACCTCAGAATGTGAGAAAACGTTGAGGCTTTTTGGTTGGTGTATTTTAGGAATTTTGCAATTAAAAAACACCAGAGCTAAACTTCTCTTCCCTCACCCTGTTTCACACCTGCTTTCATTTTTCAACCTCCTCATTGGTCAGTCACCGCAAGTTATTTAGTTTTATGCCTAAAGTACAGATTATATAAAACTTCCAAGCATAGAGGCTATCCTTCTATAGCATTTTTTGGGTCGCTGCTACGCCTGTTCATGATTGATAACAATGGATATAATTATGAACATTATATAAGACACCCTTTTGCAGCTACAGCCTACCAATTTTTTGCACTAACTGATTAGCATTATGGAAAGTCTAAAAAGAAGTACTTGTTTTAATTTTGTAATTTTATTATTTATGGCTGTTGGTATCTGAAATACCAATGGTCCACAGAAATAATAACCGAAATTAAGGAATATAATTAACAAATGTCATAAATTTGAGGTTATACACTTCTTTATAGTCCGAAGATGCGATTTGTGTTAATTATTACCTCCGAAATGGAATAACATTCACAATTTGCTTCTGTGGTGAACAAGAAATTATTGTCGAAAATGTAACATCTATGTATTTGGCTGATTGAGACTCATTTGAGTTATTGACAATTAAATTCTCAATGATACTCATCTTTCATTCCATTGCTTGCTCTAAATTTCAGCAACAATTATTGTAGTATCGGGTTTTGGGAGGCTTATTGGATAGGGTTATATGATATTAGAGCATTTACGACCAAGTGGTTACGTGGTTGATCCTTGTTTCCCACTTCTAAATATAAGAAGTTAAATTGAAGCACAAAGTAAGGTGAGCCTAAGCATTATACATCCATAAAGTCCAAGGCTCTCAAGTGAGGGGTGTGTTAGGTACAAGACAGTTCACAAGCCTTCTCTTAATAACTCAAACTCTCAATAATTGTTCCTTCGACAAAATAATGCAACCCCATAGCATGTTTGGTCCATAAACACCCTTTATAAAACCTATGAAGCTATAAAGAAAAGACTATCCGGTAAAATTACTAAATAACTATGTATTGTTCATAGTAATTTTTGTTGCTCTTTTCATATGTATTATTAGAAAGAAGAAATATTGATTATTGTTGTCTAGTACATAATTGTTTTAATCGGAAAAAAAAGCAACCACAGCCTGTTCTCACTTGGTGTGGTCAGATCAGATGGATCTAACTACACCATCAAATGATTCATGTCACATTGTAAATCAGGTCTAGTGACAAACTATGCAGCTATAAACTCTTTTTAAAGGGTTGGACCCTTAGTTTTCCTCGGTCTTCTCTACATCTAACTATTTGACCATCCTTCATACGATATACTCTGCCTGTTGGGGTTTCTATATGTATTCTTATACATGTTTAAATCACCTAAATCAAAATTCTACTACCTTTTTGACATTTGGTGTTACCCTTTTTTCTCTATTGCATTAATTCCTGATCCTATCCCGTCTCCCTCCTTTGCTTGGCCATCATGCTGTTCATATCATTCTTACGACTTTCAAATTGAACCTTTGACTTGATAAGCATTCAGTCCTATGTGGCATTGCTGGTCAAGTAGCCATGTGGTAAATTTTTTATTAATGAGAAAGGAAACAAAAAAGAACCCTCTAAAAGAAAGCTGATTAATAAAATAATTAATGTTTAGTTTTTTTTAATGAATTTCCATTTTGATGTAGTTTGTTCGGTTATTTTGCAATTCCAAGTTTTTATTGATTAATTTTCAATAGGAAATCAAGCTGTTAACCTAAAAATAATACAGATGTCAAAATTTCCCATTCATAACTCGGGCCTGTTAGATATCCATGATTCGACCTTCTTTGTTTGACAGGAATCTCTATAGCTGTTCCAAAAATTGGATAATGAAGCTCCGTTTTTATATGATTGAATATGATTATTTTCAAAAAAAAATTTGAACCTTGTGATAACATCTGAATTATTGAATTTTGAACATAACAAATGTCGTTAGCCTGGTACTCTACTTTATTGCCTTCCGTAAGACGTAAACAAATGGGTCTAACTTTTGATAAACCAATGACTCTGTCTTATAAAATGTACTGATCTGGGAAGGAATCCCAGTTGTCGTGTGTTGCTTTAATAATGCAATTAAAGTTCTCTGTATTTTTTATGTTGATTTGGCCTTTCTTACATATATATGTTTTTATTTGTGTCTATTTACAGCTGGATCTTTGCTCGGAAATGGCCAAATATCTTGCAAGGGCCTCAACTCCATTTGCTCTGTGGTTTCCTGAACCTTTCAGCGTGGTCTGTTGTTGTTTCTCCAATTATTGTGCTTATCATTTGGGGATCCTGGTTGGTTGTAATATTGGATCGACATCTGATTGGTTTGGCTGTAATAATGGCTGGAACTGCTCTCTTATTGGCATTTTATTCAATTATGCTGTGGTGGAGAACCCAGTGGCAAAGCTCAAGTATGTATTTGCTAGACAATTTGTTTTTTAACATAGCTTTGTGTCTTGTTCACAGTTAAGCTTATATACGCCATATACTCTACTTGATTTGAAACCAACATTTCTAAATACCGAAGCTTAAATAGAGATTTTTTTTCTGCCATTACTATTGATGGTTGTTTTCTTGGACAATTTTCCACCATTTTAGCAATACACAGCCTTTGGACATGACGGTGATGCATGTTTTTCAAAAGAAAAGGGGAAAACTGTAGCTGCATATGATTTTATGGTGACAAATTTGGCATGATCCATGTTAGAAATAAGGAGTCAATACGATGTGGTTTTAGAGAAATTTTGGTCATAAAAGTTGCTGGATGCTCCGGTGAGTGGTTGTGGAGTTGCCAAAAGAATTAGGATAACAATTGAGTCTACAATAACATAGGATACAAAATCAAGTAATTCCATAGTTGAGAACTTTACTACGAAGAGTGCCGTGATCATTTTACAGAGGATAGTATCACTTCCGTACAATGTTAACGATATGATTTGAGTGAAAAAAAAGTTAAAAGAGAATGGAGATTCTTTGAATAATATGGGACTAGCCACATCTCTACGTAGGAACTTTACTATGAAGTGTGGCAATGCTTTATAAGCTATTTAGGCCATATCTCTTGGTGACGTGATAATGGGGCTTTTCTCCGATGCACTTCTGCACACTTAGCTGCTTAGGGAGATTGGATCTGGTGCCTGGACAATACTGATAGCCCAACTTCAGCTCTAGGATAAGCTCTGATACCATCTTAGATTTTGGACCTTAACTCAACTTCCCAAAATGTCTACTAAGGTGAGGATTTTCATAGCTTTATAACCTCTATTTAGGCCATATCTCTAGGGTCTCTAGGGGGACCGAGGCTTGGTCTTTACTCCAATAATTGTTGAGCAGACATGTCTTCAAGCACTGCATTTCTCTATTATCTTTAGGAAATGCCTCATTTGTAGTCTTAAGAACAGATGTGAGGACAATAAAGATACATTTCATAGTTGAAGACAAATAAGAACTTAACTAAGCATAAATAGGAAGAAAGTATCACTAACCGGATAAAATTATTTTCTTAGGTTCATGGGAAGGTCATACTCATTTGGTAGGTTTAGAGTAGGAGGGGTTGTTGGATCAGAATGAGTCATCATGCACCTACCTCTTCAGCCATGCCAGTGCATGTACTATTAGCGGGTTTAGAATGCTGTTTTGGGCATCAAGTAATGTAGATCTGATTAACGAATGTTCCCTTGAGAAACCTTGATTTGAAGAGAGCAGCATGATTATTAGGAAATAAATAAGGAGTCACAGTGATATAAGTTGATTAAAATATGAAACTTATTTTACCTATAGTTGAACAAGCTACAGGGTTGTTATTGGTTTAGGTCCTTGGACAAAGCTATTGATGGGAATCTTTGTCCTCATTGTGGCACACACACACACACATGTATTGTTCTCTGTTGCTCTTTAATTACGTTGGTTTTGTGTTTACTTATCCGAGGTGCGTGATATGCCGAAGGAGCAATTTTTATTAGTTTTATTTTTGCATCGACTCTTCTAATAATTTTTATAAAATGTCTTTATTTTTCTTTGGCAGGAGCTGTTGCAATCCTGCTTCTTCTAGCTGTTGCTCTACTCTGTGCCTATGAGCTTTGTGCAGTATATGTCACAACTGGATCACGGGCATCCGACCGATATTCCCCTTCTGGTTTCTTTTTTGGAGTGTCAGCAATTGCTTTAGCAATCAACATGCTATTTATTTGCAGAATGGTATTCAATGGTATGTTTTTGAATCACTTTTTTCATTTACAAATTGTTATCCAAATTATTATTGAAGGTTAAAATATAGGTAGCTATAGATGTTACTCATTTTTCGATAAAACAAAGCATGATTGTACATGTATAGGCACTAAATTGAAAACACTCATGTTGGAACTGAAATAATTCTAACTGTAACGTATAGAGACTGAAATAGATGGTTTCCTGTTGTACATGCTGCTTTCAGTTTGGTTCTGTTTTTTTTGTCACTTGAAAATTTCTTATTACCATCGCTCATGCAGGGAATGGCTTAGATGTGGATGAATATGTGCGAAGCGCTTACAAATCTGCTTATTCTGATGGTATTGAGGTGGGTCCTGTGGCTTGTTTGCCTGAACCACCAAACCCAAATGAATTATATCCTCGACAATCTAGAAGGTTTGTTCTAGTTCTTGCTCAGTTTGGACTATCATAATGGAGACAAATAACTTTTAAGGTTTTAAAATAGCATTCAGTATTAGCTATTAGTCAGGAATGTATTTCTCTTGCTCTTAATTTTATCCTCTCCTTCCAATCAGTTAATTGATGGATCTCTATTACCTTGTTTTGAATAACTTGTTCCCATTCTTCTGACAATGGTTGAATGTTGAATATCTAATATTGCTTCTCAAACATTTAAGCGGATAAAGTGTGTACTTCATTAAACTTTCTTTTTAAGTTATTTGCTTTTCTTTTTCTTGACAGGGCTTCCCATCTTGTTCTTCTCTATCTTGGCTCATTATCTGTTCTGTTAGTATACTCCATCTTGTATGGTCTAACGGCAAAGGAGGAAAATTGGCTGGGAGCAATCACATCTGTTGCTGTTATTATTCTTGGTGATTTAATTAGCCCTTCTTGATATCGGTTATATTAATTTTTGTACTGTCTCAAAAGGGAAAATTCTTATGCACTTTTATCTCTGGTTTTTTGTTTGCTGTTTCTGTGAACTTCTTGTCATGTAGACTGGAATATGGGAGCTTGCCTGTATGGTTTTCAACTTCTTAATAGTCGTGTTGCCGTATTGTTCATTGCTGGAACATCTCGGGTGTTTCTTATTTGTTTTGGAGTGCAATACTGGTCAGTTCCTTAATCCAAAACTTGTGGCCTTTTTACCTGCATTGCATGTATTAATGATTTGTTGACTTGACTATGCTTTTCTCTTGCAGGTATTTGGGGCACTGTATCAGTTATGCTGTTATGGCTTGTGTACTTTTAGGAGCTGCTGTTTCTCGCCATTTATCGGTTACAAATCCATTAGCTGCAAGGAGAGATGCCTTACAAAGTACTGTAGTTCGCCTGAGAGAAGGTTTTCGTAGAAAGGAGCATAACAGTTCATCTAGCTTTTCTGAAGGTTGTGGCTCAAGTATGAAACGGAGCAGTAGTGTTGAAGCTGGTAATCTTGGAAATGTCATTGAAGCTAGCAGGGGTCTGGCTGCAGGTGATGGGAGCAATTGGAATAATGTCATGTCTCAAACTGCTAGTTTGCCGGACGGAATCAATAGTGACAAAAGCATTGATAGTGGAAGGTCAAGTATAGCGTTACACTTACACAGCAGCTCCTGTCGCTCAGCTGCTCATGAACCTGAAGTTGGAATATCATCCGATGAAAGAAATTTGGATCACAATAATTCGTTGGTTGTTTGTTCTAGTAGTGGCCTTGATAGTCAAGGGAATGACTCTAGTGCATCTAACTCTGCAAATCAACAACCGTTGGATTTGAATTTGGCTCTTGCATTTCAAGAAAGGTTGAATGACCCTAGGATTGCTACAATGCTGAAAAGAAGTACCAGACAAGGTGATCGTGAGCTGAGTAGTTTATTACAAGATAAAGGCTTGGATCCAAATTTTGCTATGATGTTAAAAGAGAAAAGTTTAGAGTTAGATCCAACTATCCTGGCATTATTACAAAGAGGTAGCCTGGATGCAGATAGAGATCATCCTGAAAATACTGATAATACCAGTGTTGACAATGCTATGCCTAATCAGATTTCATTATCTGAAGAACTGAGGCTACATGGGCTTGAGAAATGGCTTCAGTTGTGCAGACTTATATTGCATCACATTACGGGTACTCCAGAACGAGCGTGGGTTTTGTTTAGCTTTATTTTCATTCTTGAAACCATCACAGTTGGTATATTTCGTCCAAAAACAATCAAGATCGTTAATGCAACACACCAGCAGGTGAATACTGTCTCTCCCTAGATTATTTCTGGTTTGTTTTGTGCGAGTGAATTATGTACAAGCACCTTATTTTTGGAAGCCTAATGTCCCTGTTTTGTTTGTTTGATGTTGGGATGTTAGTTGTTTTAACTTTATTGTGAATATTACATGTGCTCATCTTGATGTTTTATGAATCTTCATTGCTTGCAGTTTGAGTTTGGCTTAGCGGTGCTATTGTTGTCTCCCGTGATATGCTCTATCATGGCTTTCCTTCGATCACTTGCGGTGGAAGAAATCACCATGACATCAAAACCAAGGAAGGTATAGAGTTGCCTATTATTGGATTGAATATAATGTGTGAATTTAATCATTAATTTTATTATCTTCTTTAATTAACTTATGTCTGCTTTGTCAGTTTTTCTACTTGATTATTGGTTCTAACTTAGAATATAGGAATCTATTGCTTTATGACATTCTTGGTTTTGTCTGTGATTGAATACATTCCCGATTAGTTTACATCTGTCTGTACAATTTACTGTATCATTTCTCCGGCTTAGCTGTCACTTGGTTAGATAGCTGTCACAGGTAGTTAGATCTAGATCAGTGTATATATACTGAGTTTTACCTATTTCATTGAACTTGATTTTCATTGTATGAATTCAATATGTACAGAACACACTTTCTGTTTTTCTCTGAAGCCTAAAATGGTATTGCTAATTGAACCAAATGGTATTTTGCCATTTGATGCAAATGGCATATTGTCTTCAAATCTACCTACTCACCCTCCGTCGAATTTGGGTGACACTACTCTGATTAGTGCATCACTGTTGAACACATTTCTGTAAAGTTCTTCAGTTATCTTTTTACAGTTTATGTTTGTGGAACTTGATGAAGTTAACTTCCTCATCTGGTGCCAACACATCGAACTGATGATTAAAGCTCACCAATTACATCATTTTTTGGTTTCTCTTTCGATTCTACTTCATTTCCTCTCTGAAGGAGATTGCAATGCAAGCAGGGTTAGCTCTGTCTCGAACGGGAGCAACCAGATTAAATGTTCCTATCTTTGATCCAATCAACTCTTTTGTGTTTGATCTTCTCCAAAGTCCTTGAATGTATCCATGCTTATGATGTTTGGGAACGAACCCACACTCACTTTCATCATGTGACAGTGACTCACACAAGATTGCTTTAACTGTGATTTGAGGCTGGAATTTTTCCAAACACCTAGGCGTTGTAAGCTCTAGACCATATTTCTAGCTAATGTGAGACTTAGGCTTTTCCCAATACTTCCATGTTCTAACTAAAATCATGCTTTTGGCAACCCTGTTGGATGGTTTGTCTTGGTGCTAATTGTTACAGTCACATGAGTGTTGTTTACTGCAATTATCGTTCAAGAAACTCAATTGAGTCGTTTCATTTAATTCTCGTGTTTCTTTTCATGTTTCTTGATTACTTTCTTTATCTTGGTTGTTCTTTTCAATGCATACATACATTTCATGATGATGCTTGATTAGGTATTTGTTTGAAGTTTACATTAATTGCTAGTAGTATATTATTTTTGACCATCTCTTCATAATTTGTTGTCTTCAGTATGGTATCATTGCTTGGCTGCTCAGCACCTGTGTTGGACTGTTGCTCTCATTTTTAAGGTATGCCCTACTATACCTGAAAGTCATTCATACGTTTTAGTTTTGACCTCACTTTTACTCAAATTTTTTATGCAGAACATCTGTTTGTCATGATTTTAATTGAACACATTAATGTGCATCCAATTTATATACGTAAAGTTGCTTATTGTCATTACATGAATACTTTCAAATTCTTTCACTACTATAGTCCGAATTGTTCATGTTATCCAAATCTTTTTAGTCTGAATTCTATTTTAGACTTAAAGGTTTTGTGTGTTAATATTAATAATTTAGTAATACATATCTGTTTAGCTTTTTGCTTGTGAAATTGAATCAGTTTTTGTTTTGAATGCCGAAATGATTATAATCCAGTGTACTTTAGTTCCTGGTTTGTCCAGCTATCACATAATAATGATTATGCCTGTGTTTTGTTTTATTAATTATTCTGTAAAAATTGTGCAGCAAATCATCAGTTCTCCTTGGATTGTCATTGACTGTGCCACTAATGGTGGCATGCCTTTCTTTTGCTATTCCTATATGGATTTGTAATGGTTACCAATTTTGGGTTCCCCGTATAAATTGTACCGAGAATGCTGGAAATGATCGCATTCCTCGTACAAAGGTCAGTGCAACCACCTTTCCCACCTACTATAATGCTGTCCAGTGCTTTATGTTTTCAATAGATCCGTTTCTTTTCCTTCGTTAGATACAACATTTGAACATATGTATTTTTCTTGCGACATGCATATTTTTCTACTATAATTAGTTCCTTTGGTGGCCATGTATTTCCTTCTTTCTTGACTTGTTTACTGTTTTAATCATCAATTTTTTCTCTTAACTGTTATATCTTTTATGTTGATAGTCTTTTCCTTGAAGGACTCTTTTCTCTTTTGCATGAAACATTCTTGGAATCTTATTTCTCATTTTTGTAAAATATAAATGCAAGATTACTTGCATCAATCTTTTTGACCAATATGATTGTAGGGAAATGGTACTATGTCCTTGAAATGTTTAATGCAAGGTGTGACTTAAGAAAATAAATAGAATGTATACATAACAAGCAAAAACTCCACAATAGTAAAAATACCCTGAAAATATTATAACTAGAAGTATTTTCTTCTCAAGGAATGATAGGTTAAACTGCATGCAATGCACAAATTAGCATGTCATATTCTCTCTCCCCTAAAAAAACAGTATTTCCTCAATCAGTTATTTAGCCTTACATGTGTGTGTTTGTGGTCTTTGAGATGCTTAACTTACAGGAAGAAAGGTTAGGTAATTCAGACAGTTTCTTTCATTGTGGAATTATTCTGTGTGTCAATTTCAAAGACATTACGAACTTGGAAAACAAACAAGCTTTATAGCGCTGAGGCCCTGCCCAATGCCCCTGAAAACAATCCTTAAGAATTTGCTCTGGGTGTTCCTTCCCCATCGCTATTAGTAGATGATCATATTAGATGTAACCTATTCTAGTTTTGGGTCCTTAGATGTGGTACTTAAGTAATGGTTTGATGTTTTGAGAGGCTTTTATAATTTATAATTTTATTATAAAATTTTGTCATGACATTCATTCAACACTTGCATTGCTGCTACCTTCCTATGTAATTCAGGAAATCACAAATTGAGCGGAAGTGTGTTATATACTTGTTACTCGTCTTTTTGAACTGCAATTCCTTGTCAATGCATAATTTTGTCTTGCTTCTTTTTACAGGGTATAGTTCTCATTATTTGTATGTTGGTATTTGTTGGATCTGTACTGGCTTTGGGAGCAATAGTTTCTGCAAGGCCTCTAGATGATTTAGGATACAAGGGATGGACTGATCAGAAAAGCTTGGTTTCCCCTTACACATCATCTGTTTTTATTGGCTGGGCTATGGCATCTGCCATTGGTTTAGTTGTTACTAGCGTACTTCCAATAATTTCATGGTTTGCAACATATAGGTTCCCCCTGTCTTCTGCTATCCTTATTGGAATATTTGCAGGTATACTCTTTCTCATTGTGTGTACAACTATACATGTATTTTTTGTTCCAGCTTCTGATATTTATATTTCTATGAACTCTTTCTGGATGCAGCTATCCTTGTAACATTTTGTGGAGTGTCTTACTTAGAAGTTATCAAATCTAGGGATGACCAAGTTCCAACAAAGGGTGATTTCTTAGCTGCTTTGCTTCCTTTAGTCTTCATTCCAGCAATGCTCTCCCTTTGCTGCGGATTGCTTAAGTGGTTGGTAAAACTTGACTATCTCTCTGTTGCTTTGCATTTCTACTAGTATCTGATGTTTTTCAAAATATCTATTTGCAGGAAGGACGATGGTTGGAAACTTTCTCGAGGTGTATATATTTTTGTTATGATTGGTCTTTTGCTTCTGTTTGGTGGTATTTCAGCTTTAATAGTTGTCATCAAGCCTTGGACGGTAAGTGTAATTCTCTTCATTGTGTTGACTTTAATAACTTTACCTCTGTACCTGTCTTTCCTTCACGTCTCTTCAACCTTTTTTGCTGAACATCTTATTTCCCATTACTACAGATAGGGGTAGCATTTCTTTTGGTTCTTCTCCTAATGGTATTAGCAATTGGTGCAATTCACCACTGGGCTTCAAACAATTTTTATTTGAGCCGGATACAAATGGTGTTTGTTTGCTTCTTTGCATTTCTGTTGGCTTTGGCAGCATTTCTTGTTGGATGGTTTGAAGGTGCTAGCTAAATTTATTACTTAAGCATTGATATCCGTATCTTTGGTAGAGATTGGCTGATCTACAATTGCTGTATTAATTGTTTTCTGCTTTTCAGATAAACCATTTGTTGGAGCTTCAGTTGGATATTTTTTATTTCTTTTTCTTCTTGCTGGAAGGGCATTGACAGTGAGTTACTTATTTGATTTGTTAACCTTACATGAAGCATGTTTCTGAATTCCGACCATTTTCAAAATTTATCGTTACTTTCCTGTGTTGTACAGGTTCTCCTTTCATATCCTATTGTGGTATATTCTCCCCGAGTTTTGCCAGTGTATGTGTATGATGCTCATGCAGATTGTGGAAAGAATGTCAGGTTAACTCTTATGCTCAAAGTTTGACTGTTATTTTTATATGTTTAATCTTTAATTTTATGTGTTAATGATGTATTAGTTCATTTATCCATTGCTGGTATTTCTATTTACAGCATTGCCTTTCTCATGCTGTATGGGATTGCCCTGGCAACAGAAGGCTGGGGTGTTGTTGCCAGTTTAAAGATTTATCCACCCTTCGCTGGTGCAGCTGTATCAGCAGTAACACTTGTTGTTTCATTTGGGTTTGCTGTCTCTCGTCCCTGCCTAACTCTAAAGGTTAGAGAAATAACTGTGACCAACATTGAATTTTCAAACTACTACTAATTAAAATGATTGGACTCAAACTAATCTGATTTTCTGTGAAGCAAATGGCTCATTATAATCTGTTAAGTGCGTACTACTTTCTTCAGAAAAACTCTTACTGAAGTTCTCACCTTTAATGTACAGATGATGGAAGATGCTGTACATTTTCTCAGCAAGGAAACTGTTGTTCAGGCAATTGCTAGATCAGCAACAAAGGTTTGTACATCTGTCAATGAGATTGCAGGATATACCATGCCAATTTTTCATTTTGTGCTTGATCAACCCACCTGCCTCTGCTTTTCTAATGAAATTAAGTTCGATCAATCCATCTGTTCTTGCTTCTGTTTCTTGTCCATTTCCTTTGCATTAACAAAAATTAGCAACACATGCCTAGGCCAGCAATATCATGACAATTAATACAAGTAACCTGTAAACATTTGGAGTTGTGCTCTTTGATCCTGATACTAGCATTTTGTTCGTTTTGTTTTTATGAATTTTTTTGTAATTAGATTGTTTTATTGAATACTGTTGTTGGAAAGACTATCACCTTTCTATTTCTAGTGAAGTTTTACTAAATGTTCAGTTATTTGTTTGATTGCAGACCAGAAATGCAATATCTGGAACTTATTCCGCACCACAGAGGTCGGCTAGTTCTGCAGCCCTTTTGATTGGAGACCCCACCATTTCGCTAGATAGGGCAGGGAATTTTGTGCTGCCAAGAGCTGATGTCATGAAATTGAGAGACCGTCTGAGAAATGAAGAATTAGTTGCAGGTTCATTATTTAATAGATTAAGATATGCAAGCACGTTTCGCCATGAGCCAACCAGTGATGTAGATCACAGAAGAGTAATGTGTGCTCATGCACGTATTCTGGCTTTAGAAGAGGCTATTGATACTGAATGGGTCTACATGTGGGATAAGTTTGGTGGTTATTTGCTTTTGTTGCTTGGTTTGACATCTAAGGCAGAACAAGCACAGGTAAAAAGGCAATTGTAGCTGCTTTGCATGCAGTGAATGATGTCTAGTTCTAATTCACATTTAACACCAATAATCCATTTTCTCTTGTAGGATGAAGTTCGTTTGAGACTCTTTCTTGATAGCATTGGATTTTCTGACTTAAGTGCTAAGAAAATAAAGAAATGGATGCCAGAAGATCGCAGACAATTTGAAATCATTCAGGAGAGGTACTATTCTGAATATCTGATATTAGTATGTAACCTTTACCAAGCTTTTCCTAACTATATGTTTTGCAATTAATTTTGTAGTTACATAAGAGAAAAGGAGATGGAAGAGGAAATCTTCATGCAGAGGCGTGAAGAGGAGGGTAGAGGGAAGGAAAGAAGGAAGGCCCTACTTGAAAAAGAAGAACGCAAATGGAAGGAGATAGAAGCTTCACTGCTCTCCTCCATTCCTAATGCTAGTGGCAGAGAGGCTGCAGCCATGGCAGCGGCAGTGCGTGCAGTTGGAGGTGATTCTGTTCTAGATGATTCTTTTGCTCGAGAGAGGGTTTCAAGCATTGCACGTAGGATACGTGCCTCACAATTAGCCTGTCGTGCACTTAAGGTTCATTTTCTGTCATTGCTATTACTTCTGAATTATGATAGTGATTGTTAGGATTGTTTTTCAGTTTTTAAAACAACTGGTTTGATTTGTTGGTGGGATTTAAGTAGGAATAGAAAAAGAATTGGCAAAGGACATGGAATGGAATGATCATACCTTTTATCTATCAACTTTGTTGTGGTTAATAATGCAATGATGTCCATTCCTATGTTTGGGCTGTCAAATTAGCTGAATTGTAGTGGAAAGTAAATATTTATTCAGTTTTTAATGACAAAATATTTGTCCATAAATTATAATGCTGTCTTCAAAAGATTTTCTTAAATAAATTTTTTGGGACCATAAATTTTTTATAAATCACTATGAAAAAATTTAACATCTAAAAATTGATGTTAGCTTATTAAAATAGATTTAAGAAAAATATACCATTTGATAAAAGTAGAGGAATAAATGCAGCTTTATTATTCAACTATATATTCTCTGAAGTATGTGTAAAAGAATAAGATTTCTGAATTTTGCACGCTGTTTAAAAGTAGAATTAAGTACGCTGTTTATCATTTTTTTCTTCTTCGAAGTTGTCCTTGAACAAACTTCTGATTCATTGAGCCTGAAGTGTATGTATTATGTGTTTGTTTGATCGATGGGTCATCACTTACCACAAAAAACTGGGTTGTAACAATCTGTTGCCAAAGTCTACAATATTTCCTTCAAATTGTTTATCTGCCCTAAAATGATTACTAGGGACCGAAAACAATGATTTTAGGTTTTGGTGGGTTGAAAACCAAAGAAAGGGACCAAAACCATAATTTTTTAATTTTATAGGGACCAAAAACATATATGACCCTATTTCTTTTATAGTTGACTTGTGGTATGCTATTTTAATTATATATAGGATAACTATTTTGGAGATTACTTAATTAACACGGTTCTGATACATATGAATATTTGGTATTGCGTGGCAGACGGGAGTTACAGGTGCTATATGTCTCCTTGATGATGAACCAACTGCAATTGGCAGGCATTGTGGTCCAATTGATTCCAGTTTATGTCTAAGTCAAAAAGTCAGCTTCTCCATTGCATTGATGATTCAGCCTGAGTCTGGTCCCGTCTGTCTTTTGGGTACTGAGTTTCAGAAGAAGGTTTGCTGGGAAATTCTTGTGGCTGGTGCTGAACAAGGTATTGAGGCTGGACAAGTTGGGCTTAGATTGATTACTAAAGGTGATAGACAAACTACTGTTGCAAAGGAGTGGAGTATTAGTGCAACTAGTATTGCAGATGGAAGGTTTGTACCGTATGTTTAGTTTTTCAAATAATTATCTTAAGTTTTCTTAGTTTAACATTGCGTTGATATGATTTTAACGAATATCATTTAGTAATTGTAGGGTTTCTGTTACTCATTTTGCAATTACTTTTTCTTGATTAAATTTTATGATTTCACCAATAGCTCATAATTCACAAGTCAAAGATTTCGATCTCTCTTCCAGCTTGGCTGAGTTGCAAAAGATAACTTGATTTACCTTTAAAAAAAGTTCCTATTTGTTGTAAATCTCAACTATGATAAAAAATGTTGAATGAGTCATGTAACTCTATTTAGGCCCCGTTTGGATTGGCTTATTTAGAGCTTATGTGGGCTTATCTACTAACATAAGCCTTTTTAAAGGTGTTTGGGTAAATCAATAAAAACAGCTTATCACAATTTCATAAGCTGCTTATGCCATATTTTAATAAGCCCAAATTTTGAGCTTAACATATAGCTTATTGCGCAGCTTATACAAACTACAGGACGTGCTTCGATTCTCGTTGCACTTTTTCCAAAGCATGTATTTTATTTATTGTATAATTATCTTTTATTGTGATTAGTTATATAGTTATCTTTGTTTTATCTTTATGTAAGTAAAGAAACACACGTAACTATCAACAAGAAAATAAAGACTTTTTTAACAATGATATAGGACTATTAAACTTTTACCTATGTTTAATTATTTCTTACTTTTATATTTGCATTGTTATAATTTTTTTTAAAAGGGTATTTACATTATTACACTTATTAAGAATGGTGATGTTTACACTATTTATCTACACCTTTAATGTTAATTTTGTTCTATACGAATATTGATGATTTTTTATAAGATAAAATAAGTTTTTGGTCCCTATAAATATATCTAATTTCATTTAGTCCTAATAAAAAAAGGGACATATTTTGGCCCCCATAAAAATTTTCAGCACATAGTTTTAGTCCTTATTAAATTGAAATTTGTGAAGTTATGCTTAAACTTTAAAATTTTTGAAAGTTTTTTGACAGACTTGTTAAGAATATTATAAAAAAACTCTTCCCAAAAATTATAACTTTTTATCATCTAAATAATTAAATATGATTTTTTTAAACATCAAAATTTCAAGATAAAAGTGGTAAACTTTTGGCTTAAAAATCAATTTTTGAGTTCAATTTTCGTGGAGGAACTTATTATAATGTTCTAAACAAGTATGTAAAAAAACATTCAAAAGTTTCAGAGTTTAATCATAATTAAACAAATTTTAATTTTATAGAGACTAAAACTATTTGCTGAATTTTTTTATTGGGACCAAAACATGTCATTTTTTTATGGGGACTAAAAAATAAAATTGACTATATTTATATGGACCAAAAGCTTATTTAACTCTTTTTTATATGTATGTTAAAATTATTACTATATTTTAATATTGTTCTTTTTACAACTTTATAATCGTGGTTTGATTCTCTAATTTAACTCAAAAATATTTTAACATTTCATAATTGCTTATATAATGACACATCCAAACACTTCAATTTACGTAAGTACTTTTTAGTGTACATATCCAAACATAAAGAGCTTATGATGTAAGCTCTAGTGCTATAAGCTCTAATGCTATAAGCATCAATATAAGTTGTTTATCCAAACAGGGCCTTAACACACAAGATTTTTTGGAATCAAAATATGCATATTATTCGCTAGATTATTGTGCTTGTCATAATTTTGGGCCGTTCTGTTCTGTCTAGACATTGTCGTTTCAATGCATGGTGGGCAGTTGTGTACTGACATTTATGTGTGATTTAATATCTTTCAGGTGGCATATTGTAACAATGACAATTGATGCTGATTTAGGGGAAGCAACATGTTATTTAGATGGTGGATTTGATGGCTACCAGAATGGATTACCGTTGTGTGTGGGCAGCAGTATTTGGGATCATGGGACTGAAGTTTGGGTTGGAGTTAGACCACCGACGGATATTGATGCATTTGGTAGGTCAGATAGTGAAGGGGTTGAATCTAAGATGCACATTATGGATGTTTTTCTCTGGGGAAGGTGCTTATCGGATGATGAAGTTTCTGCTCTCTATACCTCTGTGGCTTCAGCAGACCTCAGTGCACTTGATTATCCTGAAGATAACTGGCAGTGGGCTGATTCACCCTCAAGGGTATATACATCTTTCCCTTACTTAATAATGTTGACTGTAGTTTGCAGTACATGTGTAATTTACTATTTTTCTCCTTCATATTCTGACACGAGATGCAGATTTATAAATGAGGAAAGACTTGACAGCTAACAATTTCTGTTTGTAACTGAAACTCTTGTCTGAGCTGCAACTGACTTAACTGTACATAACTAAATTAAACTGAGATCTGAACTAAGCTAAACCTGTCATATAAGTGTGCTTGCAATTACAATCAACATGATTGCAGTTTAAACATCAAATTAAATTACAGAACTTGAAAAACAAATGTTATTTTGGTTACTATGTTTATTTTGATTGTCTAATCTTATGCATATGTTTTGCACCTAGGTTGATGGTTGGGACAGCGATCCTGCTGATGTAGATTTATACGACAGAGATGATGTGGATTGGGATGGACAGTATTCTAGTGGGAGGAAAAGAAGGTCAGAACGTGATGGCATGGTGTTGGAAATGGATTCCTTTTCCAGGAAGTATAGAAAGCCTAGAATCGAAACGCAACAAGAGGTTAATCAACGGATGCTATCGGTAGAATTGGCCATCAAAGAAGCCCTTTTTGCTAGAGGAGAGTCGCGATTTACTGATCAGGAATTTCCTCCTAATGAACACTCATTGTTTGTGGACCCTGAAGACCCCCCTGCAAAGTTACAGGTATTTCTCTTGATTATTATTTTTAATTTAGTTTATTGTATATTTCACCTCACAATCTTGCTGTTTTTCTCTATGTAGGTTGTTTCCGAGTGGTTGAGACCAGGTGAAATTGCTAGACAAAACCATCCGGGCTGTCGTCCGTGCTTATTTTCAGGACCTCCAAATCCTTCTGATGTTTGTCAGGTTTTTTGTTTTACTTGTCTCTAGCTATAATTTGTCAACAAATGCTTGTTCTTTCTGTATGTTTTGATAGGTTATGGTTTTGCAATTTCTCTTAATAGCTGTCATGTATATTG
>Ga0315913_1001515_pt1 | contig 25782 bp, 27 predicted proteins | sample MpolsnodulesMG_FD_207736 | JGI IMG/M metagenome (GOLD analysis project Ga0315913, IMG submission 207736) | Medicago polymorpha root nodule microbial communities from Los Angeles, California, United States - small nodules | ecosystem: Host-associated > Plants > Roots > Nodule | place: USA...
TCAATAAATAGATTTAAATTAAACAAAGGCATACCAATGTTGCACCGGTTGCTTTGGCAACATGACGCATATCTTCTTTCCGCACACGTCTCACAGCAATTGCACCAGCCTCAACAAAGTACTGAAATCAGGATTAAATAGTGAGGTATAAACACTTAGTTAAATGAGTGGTCCTTTATATAAGTCGTCAGAAACAGAACAGGAAATATAAAAACAGGACATAACCCCCATCAATATGACCCATGACATCTATTAATCCAGGAAGAAGAAAATCTGAAGTGCATGCTTACAGATCCATAGATCTCAAAGTATAGTGTGAAGTGAATTGAATATTGAGGTTCTTATCATCAGAATTGGTTAGTAATTTTATAGGAAGTGATAAAGTTGGTTAGTAATTTTCAGATATCAAGATTAGTGGCCTATACAGCACAAGAACACAAAAAGGCTAAGCAGCCAAGATACTATATAAAAATACTGCATGAAATATTGCAATTAAATCCCCATATTTAAAGAGGAAAATCGTTAGAAAAAGTACTAGTGGAAAATAGCAACAAACCTTAAGTGCCATGTCATCAATTCCTTTAGTAGTCAGAACAACATTGGCTCCAGCTTTCAGTAATTTCTCAATGCGTTCCTTAGTCATATCAGCCTCTCTGAAAGAGGAAAAAAGTGATGATTTGTTAAAACATATTACATACATGTTGCTTTATCCTGCAAAACGACAAGGGTGATGAATTGCCCCAAATCGAGCACGATCAAATTTCCACAATGATTAATCATAATATTTCCAGCTAATAGATTAACAGTACTTTGAATAATCTACATGCTTTGTCATCAGACCAATACTGTTGAATACTTTTACATGCTATATAATAAATTTATTCTTACTATATCAAAGGAAAGATAGTGGAACTAGGATGGTAATACATAGAAGAACAGTAGAAGCCAGAGAGACTACCTTTGGCGAATTTTCTCGAGTTCCCTGGGATCAGAAACTAATACTTGAACACCCAATTGCATTTTTGTCTTCTGAAGATTGAAATCAAGACAAGCAATTTTAGCAGGGGATACCCTAAGAGGCATTCCTTGGGCAGCACGTCCAGTATTAAGAGCATAACCATTCATCAAAAAGCTGTCTCTAGCACTTTTACCATGTGCCTTCAAAATATTGATTCCCTGGAACCCGAATCAAAATGAAACAGAATTAAATTCATTCAAAGTATGTTACACCATGTAAGCAAAATAGAGCTGCACGTTACAGATGTTCAACATATTGCTCAAAATTGACATCTTTCATCCCGAAGCAAAGCAAAGCCTCGCGAGAATGTATCAGACAAGTTCTACTACCAACCTTGATTGGGTATCTGACTTCACCCCGTGCATTAGTCATCTTTACAGCTTGCACTGCTTCTACAACCTGCATGAATTTCATACACACAAGTAAATTTAACAACTGAAACGAATATCAAGTGCCTAAACCTACAGCCAGAAAACTCAATCAAAAACAGAAGTTAGCATCTTGTTCATAATCAATTAATAATCAATCAATACATTCAGAACAACTAATGAGAACCAGAACTGCTTTTAATAATTACATCGGCCGTGATTACAAAAGTTAAACTGTCCAGTCAGTGAAATCAGTAGATCAAAGGTTTTATTATCCAATGACCCTCTCCACAACAAATGTTTCAACCAAGCAATGACATAATCATCATTCGACAACATATTCATGACTTTTTTCAATCAATATTTAGAACTGAAAAAATGCTTCAGAGTCATCCTAACATCGACGTCATTGGGATTGATTTTTAAAATTTTAAGAAAAAAGGATAAAGCTTTAATTTCAGTTCATGGAAAGCAATCGCACTGTTAGGACAGGAGGATGCCTAAGGAGTAAGGAAATGATGGCAGTAGGTTAGATCAAAGGGATACAATGTGTTGGTTAAATAAATAAAGGGAACATAACGGGAGGAACCATTCCGTAAATTTGCAAAATTTGGTGATAGAAGAAATCATTTTTTAGGGGAGACTTCAGGAGGAGAGACCTCTTATGAGCAACAGTTACTGTATCAGCGATTTGCGACGGTATATATTCAAATCAATCATAGAACGTTGATACGTTCATGCCATTAAATGCAAAATTTGAACAGTAATAGCAAACAGTTGATAACTTCATGCCATTTAGTATGATTTAAAACATATCTAGAATAGTATTAAACCCAATAATAATAGTTGGTATGATCATTTCTATATCTCTCAGAACAGTGCTGACTGACACAATCAACCAATTGAATGCACAAATAGAGTAGAAACCGTGACTATACCAATGATATACTTGAATTCTTTTCCTCTCAAGCAGAAAGTGGAAAACCTACCAAAGCTATGCGATAATTATGATAATTATAACTGTGATGGGGAAAAGTAAATGCTATATATAGCTTGGTCAATATCAAGTTTTCAACTTATAGTCCAAGTAAAATTTGAGAGATGAGACATAATGATGTATATAAGCTTAAACAATTGGATGTGAACCAACTAGTATTTACAAAATATGGTTGTTTTGCATCAATTTAAAGTGATGTAAACGCCCAACATTCAATATAAATAAATAAATAAATAAAGTCAATACAATTACAAACGTACCAAATTGGCAAAGAAGTCACTGTCACCCGCTATCAGCTTTGAGGACATGCTGGTCTTGGCACAGTTAATTAGTGAATCTTTTCCAAGCTTCTCAACCTACAAGTGAAGAGAACAATCCGACTAAGCAACATAAAATACAACAGCTTCTAAATGCATTAATTTTCAGACAAAAGTCACAAAACAATGAAACCATTGAATGCTTTCCAGGAAATAAGACAGGGAACAGTGGCCAAGTTATGCAAGATTTCATTAATCTTATTTGTTATTTACTTAAGCAATTAATTAATCAATTGAGTACATAAACAGTCCCCAAGGCGTAGCTTGGGACATCTGAAGGATTTGGGAAGTTCAGGGTTCAAACCTTCGATACTAACATAACATGCTACAAAATTCAATTGGTGTATAAAAAAAATTGAAGTGAATACATATACATTCTACATCAAAAACTTCCTTTTTGTTTACATTTGTGATTTAAACATGAAAACAGGAATGGTAAGCATATCAAAACAAAATCAGGATGTTCCTAGTAATAGGAAAGATTAATCAAAAATCTTATACTCAAAATGTGTGTAAATGCAACAAACAGTTGCTCTGGACAGAAATAACTCTATAAAACGCGACAGAGAATTAGAAATCATTGTGATCTAGCATCACTAGCTTTCAAATATGGTAACAATAACATTTTTGACCATCTAAGAAAAGTGAAAAAAGAACATGCCTAATAAATGTATAGGAAAAAGGTATACTTAAGAAATCTTACCTTGACGGCAAGCTTTTCATCTACGTATTTACAAGCTTCTCGCATAGCAAGCTATTCAGAACAATCAACGCAGATAAGTTAAATAAAGAACAAGATCTTCCAGAATTTCCCAATTAAACTCATCGAGTGTTACAAAAGAAGACAAATAAAATTGAAAAGGTAAATAAAAACTTACTCTATATCCACTGATAATTGAGGTTGGATGAATCTTATTCCTAACAAGATCATTAGCTCTCTACACACACACCAAAGATAAAATAAATAAATGCATAAAATGAAAAAGAAAAAGAAAAGAAAAGAAGGTTGAAATTTACTTTGAGAAGCTCTGCAGCTACAATGACAACAGAAGTAGTACCATCTCCAACTTCTCTATCCTGAAGTTCAGCAAGTTCAACCAAAACCTAAAAAAGAAAAAACCAAAATCTGAATCAATAAACCCTCGTTTGAATGATTGAAATCGCAATGAAGGATCGGAATTAGGTTAACCTTAGCAGCGGGATGTTCAACTTCCAGCATCTTGAGTATAGTAGCACCATCATTAGTAATAGTCACATCACCGATATCATCAACAAGCATCTGAAAAAACAAAAACGGAAATGAAGTGAAGAAATTAATAAAATGAATGAAAATGAGAAAAAGAAGTTGAGAATCGATGGATCTTGTACCTTGTCGAGACCAACGGGACCGAGTGAGGTTTTCACGATGTTCGCAACGGCTTGACATGCTACCACTGCATTTGTTCATTCATAGAGAAAGCGTATGATTAGAAAAACGGTTACGGCGAGGAGAGAGAGAGAGGAAGAGAGAGGGAGACGATACCGTTTTGAGTGCGGACGTCTTGGCCGGATTGGCGTTCGCCGGAGATGTCAGGGGTTTGATTAACGAGCGACATTGCGAAGTGAGTTTCTAGGGCTTTCCACTGACTCACTCTCTATACTTGTTGATACTCTTTTCAAATCAAGGGTTTAGTTTTCTACTCAGACCTAGTTTTCTCTTTCCATTATGTCATATGTATGTATGTTCTCTCTCACACACACTTTTTTTTTATTTCATTTCATTTACCAAAATGAATTTAACAATTCCCTCCATAAAAAAAACAATTTAAGTCTTTTTTTAACTAAAAATGAAAGACAATCATTTATTTAAATTGATAAAGTATATTTTGTAAAAAAAAATTGATAAAGCATGTTGATACAATATAAATTCGCTAAAAATAAAAGGGTTGAATTTGTGAACAAACGCACAACATCCATGTTAATAGTATAAAACAGCAAAATACAAAGCACTTGTGTCTTCGGAATACCTATGCTTACTGGTCTTCAATGTTGACGACACCAAAGTCATTTATTGGATCTACACTGAATCGAGGTTGATCTGACAATTTGAAGCGAACAAACACTTGAACAAGACGTGAAAGGCAAACAATTTTGCACAAAGACAACAAACAAAACAACGCCGTACTAAGACGAAAGAATCACAAAAGAAAAACTAAATAACTGTGAAAATCACGTATTTAAATAAAAGAGAATGAGAATGACGATTTAGAGAGGTGATTTAGGGTCAAAAACCGACCTTAAACCACCCTTTTATATGGTTTAAGGAGAAAAAACTAGGATTTTAGACCACCTCTCACACTAATATAATACCCAAAAAAATATTACAATTAAATATTATAAATGTCTGAATTTTAGTTCTACCATTTCCATTTACTATAGTAAATGGCATACAAAATGACACGATGATTTGGTTATTTACCTTGCTAGAAGAATATATGTACCAGTTTCTTTTAATAATATATGCTACCAGTTTTTTAAATAAAAGAGTAATATATAATTCACAATTTTTTAAAGAATATACAATTCATGACGAAATTTAGAATTTAATTTGTATGAATTCATAGTGTAAAATCAATTTGGAAAATAGAAAAAACTGATAGAAAGTATACATAGTTAACCAATCAAATGTATCCGATTAATAATTTTATTAAAAAATCCGTACCAAAAATCATTTTCCTTGTAAATATTTTTTTTTACAGTGATGTGAAAAACTTTATAAATATAATTAGAAGTAAGATACTTTTTCGACCGAAAATTCATTGCAAATATTGCTAAATGGTGATTGTTTATAAGAAATTTTGTTTCCATTTTCTATAGAGCACAAAATCAACTGCACTGTCTGCACAAGCAGGTCCAGTCTACTGGTGACATTAGGGAACAATAATCTATCTGGTAACACAATTGAAGAAAATACCTCCTGTCTACCTTTATAAACCAAACATTCATTTCAAAACATAGATGCTCCAAGCGAATGCTTCTAAGAGTCTAAAGCAAATTCGTACATACTCCAAATGTAAACCACATTTACATGATAAATCAAAACAAACTTTCTACTATGATTGTAAGAAGGTTGCAGTTACTTGCTCCACCTTCCTAATACAAACGATATCTAGCTAATTCTGCCCTAATATCTGTTATCACATCTTCCGCCTCATGGAGTTGGGCTTCAAGCTCTGCAATCTTTTCTTTATCATCTGATGAAGCCTCTTCATCAGTTTTCTATCACAAAAAAACATAGGTTAATTCAAAATTAAAAGCAGCATGACCCAATGATTGTAAATATGTTTATCTTTTATACTCACTCGTGGACAATATTGAGACAATGCTGACTGGATGGCAGTCTGAACCTGACTGTTGATTTCCTGCATATCTTTTTGACGATACAGTAGTCGAGCCTCACTCTCCTCTCGTTTCCGTCGCTCCTCTGCCAGTTGGGACTTGGCCTCAACAAGTTTGGCTCTTAATTCATTGCATTCTTTCCTAGCATTTTCTGCCTCCACCCTTTGGGCATCTAATTCAGCCTGCAGCTCTTGAACTCTAACAGAGCTTGTTGCTGACCTCAATCCTTCTCCAAAACCCTGCATATATGATTGCTTCCCAACCACCGACTTAAAGGCAGTTTCCATTACTTCCACCTCATCCGGAGAATTCTCTAGCAGACTCTCATTGATTTGTTCAGCAACCTTGTCCTATAACGAATACAATTACAACTACAAATACAATACAACAGTCCACGATTTAAATAAGTGGCAGAACATCAAATTCAAGTTATATATAAAATTGCAACAGTAGTTTAAAACGTGATTACATGTATTTGCTTAGATGCCTCATTAACCCACTCCCCATTGGCCTTTTTGTGTGTTATCTGCCATAATGTCTGCAAATCAGGCTCCTTTCCAGTCACAGGGTCCCGCTGTTAGATGCATATCCTAGTTAGACTGTTAATAACAAAAAAAAGTCACGATTTGACAAGGCACAACACCATGTAAAATCGACATCTTACTGCATCAAAGCTAGCTGCTTGAAAGGACTTCGGCCCACTAGTATGATGTATCCACTGTTTTGCCTTACTTGCCTTGTTTTTAATGCTCCTTATCTGAATAATATTGACAAAAAACATGTTATGGAATTTATTAAAATTTACAGGGTAGGATAGGAACAACATAAATCAATATACCTCAAAAGAAGGACTGCTAAAATAATCAACCAAGAATTTCCAATCAGAATCATTGACGTCATCAGGGACATGCTTCAAGGCTTCTTCCTTTGTTTCAAATTTTAAGTAATGCTCGTGAAGCCTGTGGCGCCGACTCCGATATAAACGGCCTGCTTCATCGATAATCGCCTTCCGAACCACATCTGTATCTTGAAGTCTCCAATTGTTCTGTGAAAAGAAAAGTTCTTTAAACTAAAAAATTCCTCATCCACAATCCTCAATAAATTTCGAAGAAAACAAATCGAAGGAGGAAATAAATTTCGCCAGAGTCAAAACAGAACAAATGGAGCTTCCGCGGAGACACAAAGTACAAGTGGAAGAGCAGCTAGGGAAGAACACTGGAATACAACATAAGAGAACACATACAAGCAAGACTGTACTTTTTTTTATAGATGGCAATACCGTAATTAAAACACACCAATGTAGTACGGAAGAGAAGTCTCTCCTCCAAGGATTTTCCCTTACAACTGTGCCATGACACATTTTACTCAATGCAAAAAATATGAATGAACTAACTTATATCTTTACTCTACTCTGTCACTAACAATTGATATTTGATAAATTCCAACACACACACCCCACCAAAAAAAAAGAACATAATATTTCAAAAAATTGGGTAAAAATTTCAAGAAAGGAAGAACTGTCTCAAATGTAACGCAAATGTAAAACCAATATGTTTTCTAATGCCATAGGGGTTACGCTGAGACCCCACATCGAAGATATGGCCAAAGTGGTCCGTATAAAGTTTCGTCAATCCTTACTCGTCATCCCATGAGCTAGCTTTTTGGGTTGCATTAGACCTTAGTCAAATTCTAATATGGACAAATGACGGTATGATGGAATGCCAGAAAGGCAGCAACGGTCTCCAACAAATCCCCTCACGCCTACCACTGGACCTTTGGGGCATGGATGTATGATGACTGCAATGAAGGCAGCCAGTGTTTCCAACACACACATCAAAAGTCCTGAGCCTTATAAGGACTACCTTGGTCATAGCTCTACTGAATGTGTGATCTTAATAGGTTACTATGCAGTATGTTGGGTATTAATGTTATACAACGTGGGAGTGGCATATTTATAATCTAATAACGTGGGAAAATATAACAGACCAATCGACATAAAATTATAATAATTTTCATAATATGAGAGGGTAAAAAAAACCATATAGAACCACTAAATTTTTCCATAAAAAAAAAAAAAAAAAAACATGATTTATCAGCAAATCATTTACATGTTGTATAAAACGGAATCAATACAAAACTAACAAAAAAGTTTGAACATGAAAATGAGCAAGGCAGAGGATGACATGAAACAGAGAGGTGGAGCTATGCGACTACGTTGGTGTGGATTTCTTCTAATGTGGGGACCTTGAAGCCCCCACGTTATTATCTTAATCGGCTGGGGCCAAAATAGAGTCCCCTCAACTGGGGGACATAATCAGACGGCTTAGTGGGTGGGGCTTAATTGACAGCTATAAGAACGATAATCACAAGTAAAACAAACCAGAATCAACGTAAATGCCAATAACATACCAGAACTTTTTCCACTATAGTATCTTTAGTACTTTGTGGAACACTGCTCCACTTGTTCACATTAAAACGGGCGTTCTTGCGAACAATAATAGAAAGATCAGTAATGAAGTCATTACGACCTGGACCTACAGCCACCAGCCTCGTAGGATGAATATCAACATCCAACTTTCCATCTCGACTCAGTTTACGCTTCATTTCAAGCATCAACCCTCTTGTTTGTCCTCTTACTTTATTCTTAGGCCTGACTCTTATATCTGAAGCAAAAAACAATAGGAAAATAAGAGAATTTTCAAATATAGCCTCAAAGCCATGAACTATAGAACCATTGAAATGAAAACATTCAACTTTCCATCTGCATTCTGTGGATGGTTCTTCTGATTCATTGACCCTCTTGGTCGCCCTGGTCCCCTTTGCATTAACAATTCTAAAACATACAAAAACCATTAATAATAAGACATCTGTAATTGAAATTATTCTTAACTATCGTTTTTAAGAATGGAATAAAGGACACCAAGCAAACATAGAGACCAACTATAAATTAATTACTCGAGTCGATTACTAAGTATGACTTCTATCTATGTACTAGGTTCAAATCCTAAGTTTTTCTCGCATTCTATAGCCACGTAGTGGGATAAGGCTTGGTTGTTGTTGTTGAGTCGATTACTGGGTATGCCATGCCATCTATTATCTATAATATATTATAAATTATGGTTTCTCTCAATCTTGACTTTTTCGATTAATGATTTGGTAGAATATCCTCAATTAATATCAAACAAAATAATCTCAAATAATGCAACGTTGCAGCAATTTCTTGCTTTCATACAGGGCCGGACCAATAATCCTCAAAAATAAGTGAGTCTCAAAGCAAGTTTTGATATATGAGGACTTTTGTGTCTGCATGTGAGGCCTTTTCCCTATAAAATTATGATTTTATTTTTTTTGCCAGTAGGCCTAAAGCGAGGGCTTTAGTGGCCTTACCCTTGGGCACTGATTTTTAACATATTCATTGCAGAATTATAAACAGAATTGATATGTTAAAAGTCTATGACGTATCAACAAATGACATTGATGTCTTCATTCTATAAACAAATATGTGGAGTTCTAAACTGTTTTCTTTTAATTAGAACTGTTTTCTTTTACTAGTAAATGTTAGAACTGTATGTTAATGTTATGGTGTGGGTGGGGATAGAACCTTATACCTCCTTATCATTGCACTCCATAATTCCCCCACCCCAACAACCTTACATCCCCTGAGTTCTAAACTGTATTCTTGGAATTCTTTGTTGATGAAATCATTTGAGACAAACAATTTATTTATAGTTTATAAATTAAATTATAACACGCAGAACACAACATGTAAAACTATAACATGGAGGATGGTTGAAGTTCTGTTTTGAAGGAAATAATAGAATGTTGAGCATTGTGAAATTGTACCTGTCTCCTGCTCCTCTACAAAGTCAGGATCATCTTCCAATTCATTTGATTGATTCTCCTGCTCCTCTACAACGTCAGGAGCAACTTCCAACTCATTTGATGGATTATTAAGAACAACAGTTTCGACATTTGAATTTTGTTTAAGCTTCTTCTGAAGACTTGACACTTTAGGCCGACATCTTCCCTTTCTCTTTGCCATGGAACCTAAAAATGAATTTTGGAAAACAGAATCAAAACTAAGAACAGCATATCATACATATTCTTTTCTAGAGGAACATATAGACCTATTTGAAGTGCTATTAGGGCCCTAAAAATTATTTCAATTCAACAACCAGACACAATCTGTTTACCAAAATCTGGACTGTATTCAATTCCCAATAAGGAATAGGAGTTAACAAGAGAATATGAAAACGGGAATCCATGTGTACGTGTCTCCTACAACTCTACAAACCAGGTATCAAGTGGAACAGAAGAGTATGATAAAGTAAGTCCATGTGTACCTGTCTCCTCCTCCTCTACAAACTCGGGATCAACTTCCAAATCATTTGATGGATTGTCAAGAACAACCGGTTTGACATTTGCACTCTGTTTAACCTGCTTCTGAAGACTTGACGCTTTAGGCCGACCTCTTAACTTTCTCTTTGCAATGGTACCTGAAAATGAATTTCAAAAAACGAAGAATCAGAACTAAGAACAGCGTATCATACATATGCTTTCATAGAGGAGCACGTAGGCCCATTTGAAATGCTATTAGGGCCCTGAAAATTATTTCAATTCAACATCCAGAAACAACTCGTTTACCAACATCTGGACTGCATTCAATTCCCGGTAAGGTAGGAGTTAACAAGAGAGTAGGATAAAGGGAATCCATTTGTACCTGTCGCCTGCTCCTCTATAAACTCAAGATCAACTTCAAATTCATTTGATGGATTATCAAGAACAGACGTTTTGACATTTGCGCTCTGTTTACCCTGCTTCTGAAGACTTGACACTTTAGGCCTACCTCTTAAATTTCTCTTTGAAATGGTACCTGTAAATGAATTTCAAAAAAGGAAGAATCAGAACTAAGAACAACATATCATACATATGTTTTCATAAAGGAGCACGTAGGCCCTTTTGATGATCTATTAGGGCCCAAAAAATTATTTCAATTCAACATCCAGAAACAACTCGTTTACCAAAATCGGGACTCTGTTCAATTCATAATAAGGAATATGAATTAACAAGACAATATGATGAAGGGAATCCATGTGTACCTGTCTCTTGCTCCTCTACAAACTTGGGATCAACTTTTAATTCATTCGATGGATTATCAAAAACAGCTGTTTTGACATTTGCACTTTGTTTAACCTTCTTCAAAAGACTTGACGCTTTAGGCCGACCTCTTCCCTTTCTCTTTGCCATGGTACCTGAAAAATGAATTTCGGAAAACAAAAAATCAGAACTAAGAACAGAATATCATGCTTTCGTAGAGGAGCATGTAGGCCCATTTGAAGTGTTATTAGGGCCCTGAAAATTATTTCAACTCAACATCCAGACACAACTCGTTTACCAAAATCTTGATTGTATTCAATTCCCAGTAAGGAATAGGAGTTAATAAGAGAATATGATTGATAAAGGTAATCAATGTGTACCTGTTTCTTGCTCCTCTACAAACTCAGGATCAACTTCCAATTCATTTGATTGGTTATGAAGAACAGCTGTTTTGACATTTGCGCTCTGCTTAACCTTCTTCTGAAGAGTAGACGCTTTAGGCCGATCTCTCAAATTTCTCTTTGGCATCGTACCTGAAAAGGAATTTCAGAAAACAAAGAATCAAAATTAAGACGAGCATATCATACATATGCTTTCATAGAGGAGCATGTAGGCCCATTTGAAGTGCTCTAAGGCCCCTGAAAACTATTCCAATTCAACATCCAGAAATAACCCGTTTACCAAAATCTGTATTGTATTCAATTCCCAGTAAGGAATAGGAGTTAACAAGAGAATATAATAAAGGGAATCCATGTGTACCTGTCTCCTGCTCCTCTACAAGCTCAGGATCAACTTCCAATTCATTTGATGTATTATCAAGAACAGCTGTTTTGACATTTGCACTCTGTTTAACCTTCTTCTGAAGACTTGACGCTTTAGGCCGATATCTTAAATTTCTCTTTGCCATGGTACCTGAAAATGAATTTCAGATGACAAAGAATCAAAATTAAGAACAGCAAATCATACATATGCTTCCGTAGCGGAGCATGTAGGCCCATTTGAACTGTTATTAGGGGCCTAAAAATTATTTCAACTCAACATCCAGAACCAACTCGTTTACCCAAATCTGGATTGTATTCAATTCACAGTAACGAATAGGAGTTAATAAGAGAATATGATAAAGGGAATCCATGTGCACCTGTCACCTGCTGCCCTACCAACTCAGGATCAACTTCAAATTCATTTGATCGATTATCAAGAACAGCCGTTTTGACATTTGCTCTCTGTTTAACCATCTGCTGAAGACTTGACGCTTTAGGCCGATCTCTTAACTTTCTCTTTGCCATGGTACCTGAAAATGAATTTCAGAAAACAAAGAATCAGAACTAAGAACAACATATCATACGTATGCTTTTGTAGAGGCGCACGTAGGCCCATTTGAAGTGCTATTATGGCCCTGAAAAGGAAATTTTTCTTTAGGCTTGTCCAATTTCTCTTAAGCTTCCCTGAGCGGCACTTAAGTACCGCTCAGCTCTCCAACGGCAGTTTAAGCACCTTTTAAATCGGTATAACCGATTTAAAAAATTTCCCCGAACAACTGCCTTTTGGGGTATTTAGGTAATTTTGGGGTGGCTGGGAGAAATATTAGAAGCCTAATGAGCAATTTTCCCCTAAAAATTATCAATTCAGCATCTAGAAACAATTTGTTTGCCAAAATCTGGACTGTGTTCAAATCCCGGTAAGGAATAGGAGTAAACAAGCAGATTAAAAAAAAAAATAGTAGTAAACAAGAGAATAAGATAAAGGGAATCTGTGTGTCCCAGACTCCTGCTCCTCTACAAACCCAAGATCAACTGGAGCAGAATATGATAACGTGAATCCATGTTTACCTGTCTCCTGCTCCTCTACAAACCCAAGATCAACTTCCAATTCATATGATGGATTATTAAGAACAATCGGTTCGACATTTGCATTGTGTTTAACCTTCTTCAGAAGACTTGACGCTTTAGGCTGACCTCTTCCCTTTCTCTTTGCCATGGTACCTGAAAATGAATTTCGGAAAACAAAGAATCAGAACTAAGAACAACATATAATACATATGCTTTCATAGAGGAACACATAGGCTCGTTTGAAGTGCTGTTATGGCCATGAAAATTATTTCAATTTAACATCCAAAAACATTTTTATATGAAAAAAAATTTAAGGGAAATGTTTTCAAAACCTATAGCTAACATATTTCTACCATGATTTTCTGTTTTTTATGAAAATGACTTAGGTAAACAGGGCCCTAGTTTACTAAAATCTGGGCGTTATTCAATTCATAATACCCAATGGTTGAAATAAGTATAACAAAACATAATGCACTTATAACCCACCAAATGGTTTAGTTTGCAACAAATATGGACAGCAGAAACATGAAGTTATGTTGCGTCTGAAGTGATAGTAATTGTTGGGTTCAAGTGTGAGTGGTTGAGTCACACAGCTACTACAAATGAGCGTTACTCAACACTGGATATATAAGAGAGGCGACCCATACATCTAACAATGGAGCATTGGTTCGTTGTTGCTCCAAGCGCTCCCCCAGTCCCCAAATTCCTAAACAATGGCAATGGATTATGTACTCTAGTACAACACAAGGGTTGCGTTCAAGAACATCAACCCTACCATTTTATGAGCGTGAAAAAGAAAAGAATGTTTGTTACTATTCATCATGAACTCTCAAGAGCATCCACATAAAAAAAAATGCTTTATTGAAAATAAGAAAAACAATAATTATTAAAACGAATAAAGCATAGCACCCGCGATACTATAAGCAAAAACTACAGCTATAAAACCCAAAAAACTGTCAAGAAAAAATCTACATTCTCTAGGAATATTCGTACTTAACGTAACAGTTAGCGATTTTAATACGCGTGAATTGAGAAGCGTGGAATGGTGATAATAGATAGAAGAAGCTACAGTGAGAAAGTCCGAATGAGACAAACCGATCGGAGACGGTGCTCGTCGGAATTATTACCGGCGACGGCGGTGGGTTGAGAATCGCGGTAGTAGAGCGGAAGGGTAATTTATTTATTTATTTATTAATTTACTAATAGCTATGACTCGTACTGTAAGACTTTTTTTTTTTTTTTTGAGAGGACTCGTACTGTAAGATAAAACTTACATTTTATTAGTTATGACAATTTAAATTTAAAAAAAGTGTGTTTGACATAATTTTAACAAGTTAAAAATATGTATAATTAGTCTAGAAATTCTTGCTCAACTGGTAAATGCTGGACGCCGTGACTCGGGTTCGAACGTGGGACCTCACAGTTTTTGTGAGTTTAATTTTAGTGGATTACCACTTCATCTAAGACAAAAAAAAAAAATGTATGATTGCGTTTTTGTTTGTACAAAATTACGTTTTTATTATGTCATAAATTGTTGTAAAATGTAATTTATGTCGATTATTTTTTGTATAAAAGATATATGCTAGTAGTTTACACCACACCACTTAAAGAAAATGCAAAGTTTATGCCCTCTTTAGAATTCGAACTTAAACACCTCATTTCTTCATATTTGGCATTCGAATTCAAACATCTCACTCTTTCACATTTAAAATGTCTAAACTTCAACCATAGTTTTCTCTTACTAGTTCTCTCTTGTGTTTTCTTTGTGGTTTTTGTTCAATATTTTTATTTGAAATCATCCATTTTCATCTTTTTTTAACTCTATTTTGATCTAAATAATTGATTTTTACATATATATCTAGGTTTTTTTTTACTTCATGATTTTATTGTCTGAGTGCAGCATTGTGTTGTATGTCGTCTTGTGCGACTTTGTTTAATTTATCATCTCGTTGTGATGTTCATCAGTTTCCTATTAAAAAAAAATTATTCAATCAATGGTTTGGGCATAATGTTGCAAATTTGGAGGCATGGGTATTCTAGTCATTTTAATTTTATCATATTATTTATAGGCATGTTCTATTTTATGCTATTAACTTGAATGTAGTGAGTTTGTTCATAAATTCATCTTTTAAGTTTTTAGAGATGTTGAATATTGTAATCTATCAATTTGAATAAATGAATATTATTTTATTTTTGTTAAAAAAAATCTTTTACAATGATTTTAGTTGTTGTAAAAAATACTTTATCATAATGGCTATAGTACAAATAAAGATGTGGGAGGACAAAGTACAAATAAAACCGGAAATTTTATCAAAAAAACTTTTATATCGATTGTTTTGTAAGAGGAAATTGAACATCATATAAATTCATACATTATGAAACCATATAATATATAAAAAAAAAATTATCAAAAAAAAAATTCATATTATATGGTTTCATAACGTAGGGTTGCGAAATAGAGATGTGAGATAAAAGTGAGTGGACAAAAACAATTGATGTGCATCACCAAAGCTCTATATTTAGAGCGGTGAAGTAGAGGTGTAAGATAAAAGTGAAAGGAAAAAATTGTAATAAATTGACAAAAGAAGGAGGACAAAATATATGACAAAAAGTGGAAATTAAGGTTTGCATGACTATCCTCTATTCACGAATAATAGATAGGTACATTGCACTAAAATTCTTAGTTCATAATTAAACAAAACTATTAAAATTAATTAATAACATCGCCCCATAAATATCAAACAATCTCAAAACCTTATTGCCTAAATCTTTTATCTTTCCACCTAAATTTTTCCAACCTGCCTTGGTTCCTCTATGGATCATCTCATATATCTTGCAATATTAGGAAACTTGAATTCTTGTACTTCATGTTACTTAAAAGATGAGATTCTATCCCTGACTCCTTGTTGGTGGTGATGACTCCAGTTCATGTTTATTGCCTTGAATCATCTACTCTTTCTCGCAAAATGTTCCTTTTGCTCCTAAGAATCTTCTTATCTTAGTTCATACTTCATAGGTGCCAATGAGTGTGCAGCGTATAACAAACAAAAAATTTAGTGCACGGAAGGAAAATAGGAAAATGAACTGAGAATCCATTATTAACAGTCCACTCAGAATCTACACATTGTCATGCCAAACTTTTCACTCCATCTTTTGTTATCAAGGATCTGCAGTGTATAATAAACAAAAATTTCCACCGATATTCATATCGTTTTCCTTCCTCGGTATTTTCAGTGTAAACTATTTTAGACTTTCTAATGAACAAATTAATGAATAAACAATGTTCTACCAATAATCCCCACAAGAACATATGCCATTCTTAAAGTGATGAAAACGGCTAGAATCTCTGACCACAATCTCTCTCTTAACAATCTTTGCCATAAGTGTTATTGCAGTATGACAATCCCCACATACACGTAGATTTTTCATTATAGTTATTGTACTTCCTTCCACAGTGCTAAGCAATCCAAATGCAATTGCAAGCCTTTCACTGTGGTAAGACAACATTTCTTCATTTTGCTCAATTTCAACATCATGCAAGGCGAATTGTTGATCAGGAATATAACCCAGTTCTTTTAACTTTACTCCTAACCACACTAACTTTTCATAGATTTTCTCGGTAAGAGGATGGGACCTATCTGCAGACAGAAATTCATGCCTCATTCCTTTTAAGGTTATCCAACTTGACCCAGGTTGTTTTACTATTCCATTATGTTTCATTTTCATCCTAATCCTTGCAACTTCAGACCATCTTCTAGACGATGCATACAAGTTCGACAGCAGCACATAGGCAGCACTACAATCAGGCTCCATTTCAAATATCCGTTTCGCAGCTCTTTCTGCAACATCCAAACTAGAATGCACCCTGCAAGCACTCAGCAAAACCAGCCACACCATTGAGTTTGCTTCCACAGGCATGCTCGTCGCCAGCGCTTCCGCTTCCTCCACCTCTCCACACCGGCCAAGCACATCCACCATACAAGCATAGTGCTCAACCGTCAGCTTCATTGATCTTTTCCGAGCAAAATACCCAAAAAAACACCTTGCCTTTTGTAACATCCCGGATCTGCTACAAGCAGAAAGCAAACCAGTCAACGTGATCTCATCAGACTCAACTCCTTCCCTCAACATTTCTTTAAAAAGCACCAAAGCCCATGTTCCACATCCATGCTGAGCACAACCAACAATAACAGAATTCCAAGACACAACATTCTTCTCACCAATCCCCTTAAACACACACAATGCATCACCAATAAAACCACATTTACTATACATAACGACAAGAGAATTCCCCGTATAGACTGCATTTTCCAAACCCAATTTAATTCCTGCAGCATGAATCACTCTCCCCTTCTCGAGATCCTCCAACCCAACACAAGAATTCAAAGCACTAGTAAAAGAAGACTCGTTAGGCACCACATTGAATTTCATCATCTCACTAAAAACCTCCAATGCTTCCACATGCTTATCATTCAAACCATACCCAGTCAAAAGAGCAGTCCAAACCACCACATTCTTACAAACAGTCTCACCAAAAACTTTACAAGCATCTTCCATTCTCTTACAACACGCGTAAAAAGTAACTAGCGAAGCAGACACAAACTCATCAAAACCACAACAAAAACCAAACTTAAACATACAACAATGAATCTGAATTCCCGCGTAAAAATCCAAAATTTTAGCAGCTGCAGACAACCCACAAACCAAAGTAGTTGAAGAAATTCCAACACCAAAAAAACCCACCATCTTCTTAAAAAAAACCAACGCTTGATAACTCATTCCATTTCGATCCAACCCAGCAATAATCGAAGTCCAAGAAATAACATCCCTGCAAGGCATTTCATGAAACAAATGAAGAGCATCGTTAACTCTACCATTATTACAATAACCATTAACCATAGCATTCCATGTGGCAACGTCTTTATCAACATACGGCATTGCATTAAAAAACCTTTCAGCTTCGTTAACTCTTCCGGTTGATAAGAAACCATGGATTATCATTGTCCATGAAATTGAATTTTGTTGCGGCATTTCATCGAACAGTTTAACTGCAGTGACAAAATCATTGCAAATGATTGAAGCTTTGATGACAGAGTTCCATGAGATAGTGTCTTTGGTGTTTGATGGGATTTGGTTGAAGAGGTTGATTGCTTCATGGAGATTATTGTTGTGAGCGTAAGCGAGGAGTAGCTTGGTGTAGAGTGACACGTGAGGGGAAGGGATTTTGTTGAAGACAGCACGTGCTGAGTCTAGTCTTTGGTTTTTGAGGTGGTTTAAGAATGTGGAGGTTAAGGAAGTTGAAGAGGATTTTGGGTTTTGAATAAGAGTGGTAAATGGTGTCGTACGACATTTCAAATTGGAGGCTATTTGGCTCGCGAAGATTGGTGGAAATGGAAATCGCGGTCTTTTTGGCATGAAGGGAATGACGAATGTGTCAATATCATTTCACAGCTTCGGACTTGGAGGCAAACGAAGAAGTGAACATGCATAAATGGATGCTTCCCTATATGGAGGAAAGTTGCACTCTTATTTAACCCTTTTTTTTATCTAACTTATTTTTTAAAAAAATTACATTAAATTTACCTAATTTCAACCCAAAAAATTAATTAAAAAAAGGACTAAAGATAAAATTACGACAAAAAGAATTAAAAAAATGGTCTTGTCACGACAAAAAGAATTACGACTAAAAATATTTGCGTTGAAAACATTATTCTTTACACTTTTTTTTAACTTTGACTACACAAATTTCAAGATACTTATACTATATTTGGTTTCCTTAACTAGTGCCCCGGGGCACTAGTTAACGTTTTCCTCTGAGAGAAAAAAAAAAAAGATGTTTTGCCACTCATAACATATATGTTAGAGATTTACTTTTTCCACCATGCTGCATTCTCGCGCGCCCTGCGATTTGGACCAAACTACCCTTTGTCTTGATTATATATTTCGGACAGTTTGCGGATAATATATTCTGAAATGATCAGAAAAGCACACTGCACCATGTCATTTGTGAAACTTGAAAATGTTCAGGGTGCTTGCAGTTTCAAAAATTATAATCCGGACAGAATAGCGGTATTTTGGATTATAATTACCGAACACCCTGCATTTGAAGTGAGCGGGAAAAATAGGCGTTTTTTTTCCGGAAAACGAAATCCGGACTGCAAGGTTATATATACTCCTCCAGAACCTAGCTGAAGCACACCACCTTTATCAGAAACACTCCCTACACCTCTAAAAAACACACCATTTTGGATGAAAATATGGTTTGAAGCAGCAATTTGGCCATAAGGGGGGTTAACATCATCATCTTCGTCTGAATGCAAAGGTAATGTGTATATGAATTTCCCCCCATTCATTTTTTAGGCGATTTCCTTTTGATCACGTCATATGATTTGTACTGGATTGATCCGGAAAATAAATTCTGGACTACATTCATACGTTTCAAATTTAGGAATCTGAACAACATCAGTATAGAAACTGTGTTCATTTTCTTACTCTGCTTCGCACTATTTTCACTTATGGTTGTTCCGGTTGATGCCCCAAATGTTTATCCAGCTAAGATTGAACATCATATCGTGTTGCCGGTTCTTTTACTTGAAGATGTGCATGATTCTGGAAATGCCAAATCCAAGAATCCCCCACCACCACCACCGAAACTTGAAATTTCTTTAGGTGATGCGAAAGTAGAGGATGCTCCTCCTCCTATTCTTGTTGTTTGTATTGATCAGCGAGAACATTTTACCACTACACACAAGTTTGCAACACAGAATGATTTGTTGGAGTGGGTTCGAGAAAAAGTTAGGAAGCTCGATTTTTCCATGGTTATTGGTAAATTCGATAACAGTGGCAATGGAAGAAGCGCATTTGTTACTTTGATGTGTGAAAGGGGAGGTTCATACACTGAGTAATCGGCGTGAGATAGCCGGTTCAGTTAAATGCGAGTGTCCGTTTAGGTTGAGAGGTTACCTGTTGACTGGTGGTGATTGGAGCCTTAAAGTTGGTGATGGTAGACACAACCATGACATGACAGATGTGTTGAAAGGTCATAAAACTGTCGGTCTTCTAAACTCAAATGAACGTGTTCACCTTCAGGAGATGGTGGATTCAAACATTCCTCTGAGGCAAATGCTTACCAACTTACGGAAGAGGAACCGTACCACTTCAACTACTATCAAACACGTTTGTAATGCATGCCACAGGTATAGGCGGTTCATTAGGGGTACGAGGAATGTCATGCAACATCTCTTGAAGTCTTTGGTTGATAATGGTTACATGTATCATTGTAGAAAGTATCGTGATTCTGATGATGTCAGTGATGTTTTTTGGGCACATCCAAATTCTATCAAGTTGTTTAACACATTCTTCACGGTGCTTGTGTTGGATTCCACGTACAAGACAAACAAGTATCGTCTTCCATTGCCTGAGTTTGTGGTAACACGTCTACCATGAAAACCTTCTTTATTGCTTTTGCTTATATGATGTCTGAGAGGCAAGACAGTGTTAATTGGGCTCTTGATAGGTGTCGTGAGATGTTGCATTCCAAAGATCTCTATGTCAAAGTAGTTATCACTGATTGGGACAATGCTTTGATGAATGTTGTGGAAAAGGTTTTCCCTGATACTACTCCTCTATTGTGCCCATATCACATTGGACAAAATATGAGAACAAAGTGTAAATTTGACTGCAAAGTCAAGGATCTCAGATGCAAGAATGGGGAAGCGATCAAGCCTACTTCGGTGGTGACGACTGTGGTGACTGCATGGTTGGATATTGTGGACTCCGAAACGGAGGAAGCATACATTGATAATTGGACACGGTTCAAAGCTGTATGCGCAAAATTTCCTAAGTTATTGAATTATGTTGAAAAGACAATTTTGAATCCGGTTAAGGTGAAGTTATTGAGCTTTTGGGTTGACAAAAACTTTCATATGGGGAATACTACAACAGATAGAACTGAATCTGCACATGCTCGGTTGAAAAAGTATCTGAGTAGCAGTATGAGTGATTTTAGTACAGACTGGAAATCCGTTCATGACCTGAAGCTTCATAAAGCAGACATCTCTCTATTGCCGAAATGAGATATTCTTCAGGTATATTTTTAAAAAACTGTGTTACTTTAGCTTCTGCCCAAGATTTTTGTTTTAATTTCATGTACTCGTGCAATCTGGATTATATAATCCGAAAGGGTAGCATTTATGCCCCATGCAAGTGCATTTAAGGCTCACGCAAAGGGTGTATCGAGATGTTTCGGATTTTATATTCTGGATTTACATGTGTTCCAGATTTTGAAATTCGTACCGTATCAGTGCTCAAACCAGAATGCATGTTTCTACCTATTTTCCAGCAACAACCAAAATGACAGTTTTTTTACACATTGCAGGCTCGGTTCAAGGACGCCGATTACAACATGAAGTTGCATATGAAGGAACAATTCAGACAATTTGCTTTACTGGATACCACCTCTATGCGTCCACCGCCAAATAAGGTCACCACCAAAGGAGCTCTAAATAAAGATAAGTAAAGCATTCAATCGACAAGGCAATCCCCTTCCCTATGGGAGATTGTTGACTCCCAGGAGCAAGAGACACAAGGTTCACACACAAAATCAATAGGAACGAGTAGAAAGAGTGCACGGAAAAGCAACATGTCTCATACTCCTCCTAAGCCAATTCCCAAAAATTCCAAGAAGCCAACACCCGTTAAAGTCCACATACCACACAAAGACCAAATCCCAATTTGGATGCATGACTTTATTGAAAAGGTTAGGGATGTACCCAGTGATGACCATTGTGGGGTCCTAGTAGTTGCGGTCCCACGTAACTTGACTGTTGATGATCACCAACTAATCTGGTACAACCTTTACAAAGAGCTTATCGGTGTAGAAAATGCCCGCTATCGGAGGATGATTAATGATGATAGGCGGTATAAAGAGGTCTCAGATGCTTTATCCTATGGCGGTATTAGGAATGCACCACGGGATAAATGGATGACCATACCAGATATGGGTTTCCTCATGGCACATAAATTCAATCAAACGGTTGTTGTTTTGTCCATTGGAAAATCATAAACCTATTTCCCTCCATGTGGTCCACCGCCGCCGCCAAGTATCGATCCGTTGATGTGTCTGGCATATGTGAATGACAACCATTTTATGACATTGGATTTGAAGGATGATTGTCCGATTCCTCACACTTCCGCTCTATGGAGACGATACCATCGAGAGGATGCAGACACTTGGCATAATAGATATGTCAGCCGGATGGCAGATTATAATGAGCTAGGTCGGGCGGCGTGTGTAGAGGTGATAGAAGATGACGAACAATTGTACATTATTGAAAATCTTGATCCTGATGAGAGGTTTGGTTCTGGTCCTGGTGTGAAGGTTGAAGTGGATGATAGTCCCATTGATCTTTCGACGCCATAAATTAGATATATATCATTAGTTTAGTTGAAATGTATATCATTAGGTGAAATGTATAATGATTGGTATAAAATCTCGAAATATATATATATATATATATATATATATATATAATCATTTTTTGATATAATATTTAAGTTAATTGCTTTTTATAGATACATATATAATGATTGAAAAACAATGATAAAACCACAATAAAATGCAAACCTGTATCAGTTTTGTGTACTGTTGCAATACGGATTATATAATCCGGACGTGTTCGGATTATATAATCCGGAATGTACCGAGGGTAATTTTGGAGAAAAAAAATAGGGCGCGAGAGGAAAGTCATAGGGTGGGAAAAGTAAAACTCTATATGTTATCTCTGACTTGATGATTAGTCTCTGTAATTATACACATAAAAGATATGTGGTTCACACTTAGGGCCAGCACAATATGTTAAAGTCTAAACCAATTTTTTTTTTTTTTTTTGAAAGATTTGAACCAAAATTTTTAGTGTTGTCTTTCAAAATATAATTTTTGAACAAAATAGTTATAAAAAATAATGTGTACAAGATTTAAACCATCACATGAGTATTTGACGCATTTTAAATAATAACCAACTTAGCAATGCAAATATCAATAATTTACATTTTATATTTATATCTAGGAGAACGTTAACCAGTGCTCCAAGTGTGTAATAGTTAAGCATCAAAAACAACTAAGTTTTTATGAAAAAAGTGGTGTAATAATTACTTTATCAAAAACAACATCTTATATTTCCAAGACAACATTTCTATTTGTTGTAGATTCTTTAACCATTACCCTAAAAACACTTGTTAGCGAGACCCTTATATTTATAATCAATGAGACTTTTGACCCGTGCGTCGCACAGGTCCTATCGTCTGTAATAAAAATCAGTAAATTATCTTACATACTTTCATTTTAGTTTAAATCCTCCGATTATTGGGGATAACAGACATTGATAATTTACAGTTCGGCTGAGGTGAGTAAAATGAATAGATTACCAAAGGTGCTTTTACTATAAAGTCAAGATAATCACAAAGAGTCAATAAGAGAGATTGGACCTGTTTGTTTTAGATATGAAAAAAATTGGATTTTTCTTTGTATTTCTAAAAATGGATTGTTTTGAAAATTTACTTAAAAATAGTAGAAGTTTTTTTTTTTTTGAGCAAAAAAATAGTAGATGTTATTTCATACTCATTTGGTATAAGTTAAAAAAGAGATTTAGACGTTCATTAACTTAAAAATCACACATTTTTCACTAACTTAAAAATCACACATTTTTTGAAAAAGAGATTTTATCTTATATCATTGCTCGAGATTTTACATTGTAAAAATCACACAATTTTTGAAAATGACATATTTTAAAAATGATATTTATGAAAATATATTTGATATAGTTTTTTTTTAGAGATTTTTTAAAAATTTTAATATAAAAATAAAATTATAACAAAATGATGAAATACTTGGAATTACATTTTAGGATAAGTGATTCAAACGAATTTTTCATTTGAAGCTTCCCTTAAAAATTTATTTGTTAAAAAAATTATAACAAAAACATAATACACTACAAAAATTCACTTTTGTTTAAAGCTATAACAAACGGACCATATGAAGTGAACCTTTATTACGCACAAACACGTTTTGAACATTCAACATTCTCCTGAAGCTTTTCTTCCTTATCTTGATCTCTTGGACTTTCGAGCCTTTCCGAAGTCCAAAAGATGAATTGGTACATGTATACGGTTTCTGAAAAATCATATACTGTCTTTAAATAAGAGCCTTGTCAAAAAATTTACAAAAGCATTGCTTCCTAAAATATGTTATACAAATATCACATTAAGATAATTGATGAGTTAGTATCATGTGTTTTAGGATCCATGATGCTGGAAATTTATACTGCAGCTTTAGAATGAAAACACGTAGCAGTAGCATGTAGTAGTAAAGAATGAAAGCTCCTGAAACATAAATCAGAAAAGATTGTTTCAGTCTCTCAATAAACACTCTATCCTCACATGTTAAACAATGTTTTCCTTCTGAAATTGCAGTCCTCGCCACTCATGATCTTTAAATATGTCATAGAAGCAAAAGAACAATTTAAAAAATATAAAGGATCATTAGGACGAAACTGAATATAAAATGAGACTATATATGACCAAACTTAACTAAAAATAAGATAAAGAATCTAATCAAAACTAAAACTATATTATCATAGTAAGAAGTGGTTCACAATGATTTGTCCTTGCATAAATAACAGCATAGAAACATAACCACTGAGACACATTCTCAACATAAAACACAATGCTAAATAACTTTTTGAGTTGTAGATTGATATAAGATTCAAATGCATCATACACTTTTGGTTCATGCCTAAAGTTTATATCTATAATCTTTTCAAAAAAATAATACAGTTGAGTTTAGATTTGTTCCAATATCAAGACAAAGCATTCCATACTATCAGGTGAGTTTGCAATGTATGCTACCTAAGGCTATTTCGTGTTCTAAATGAGTTAACACACACGGTTATGACAGACCACAAAGCATTCCATACTATCAGGTGGATTTCTCTTAAAACAAAATGGCAGAGAGATAGACCACAAACCAATTGTAACATCTATGATAGTATTATTCATTGACAAAATGAAATGGTAGTATGATTGTCCATGGGAAAAAAGAAAAGGCACAATAAGAATGTCTTCATTGGAAGAAAAACAATTGATTGCTGTTGAATGGAAATGATGTAGAGATATGCATTTAATAAGTTTCCATTGGTGTATAGAGCAACACAATTGATAAAGCACTGATACTGGGAAGACGTAAGATAATTAATGCTTGTTTGATGGTAATTATGCTAGTGCAGCGTGCATGTGTAAATGGTATCAGAAGTTGAGATGAAAAGATTATGAAGAGTCTGGAAGAGGTGGAGCAGTGCTTATAGGAAATACGTGTGGGAAATTTAATGAAGAAGAACTGACATTAAAAAACGTGTGGAATATAGACGGTTGGATTAATTGGTTAAAGGGTGGGTGGAAAAAGGCAAAGCAAGTTGTTAACAACACATGCAAATATGGGCATGGAAAAGAGAGTGGACTAAAAGCTGCATGGAGAACAGGAATAGGCAGCTTGGAAACAGAGAAATGAGTGTAGAAGTTATTAAATGTCATTTTCCTTATGCTACATGCATCTGTAGACTGCATCTGTTGTGGCAGGGAAATTTTAGATTTTGAACCTAGAGTGATAATTAGGAAAAGCACTAAGGAGAATTTAATGTTTGGATGATGGAGGGAAAATAATAATATTAGGTCAAAATTAGGGTATGATATTGCTTGACGAATTTTGAGGCATTTTTTTACTCAA
>Ga0315913_1001517_pt1 | contig 25764 bp, 11 predicted proteins | sample MpolsnodulesMG_FD_207736 | JGI IMG/M metagenome (GOLD analysis project Ga0315913, IMG submission 207736) | Medicago polymorpha root nodule microbial communities from Los Angeles, California, United States - small nodules | ecosystem: Host-associated > Plants > Roots > Nodule | place: USA...
ATAACTAAACATATATCACATCTTCAACAACAGTTATAACAACAACTAGATCAAGAAAAACCACCCTTCTTTTTTCATTTGTGGGTCAAGAATATCATATTATCCTCTCATGTTATCCTAAACATTAGTATTCTTATATAGTAATATTTTATCTCAAGTAAAAATATTTTATTGTAGTCAACTTAAGTGTATATATATCTTTTATTTTTTTTTTTGAAATGGAAAGGTACAAATTTATTTTAGTAGATATTTTATAGTAGCTTTTTGAAAATATCATTTTAATGCAAGTCAACATCTAATTTTAGGTGGATTTTAGGTGGACTGTGATTCGGTGAATCCATACAACTGTGAATTAAATTTAAAAATATGGAAAATGCTAATAAATGTCTTTGGTACATTGTTTAAAATATCAAAAGAAGAAACTTTTACATAAAAATTTATGTTTATTACTTTTGTAAGTGTTTTTACTTTTATTCCTATTCCTAAGATAAAAATCCTTTTATGAATGTAGTCCAATAGTAAACTGGCATCGATCAAGTCCATCTTAAGGACAGGTAAAATCACAATCTTCCTACTTTAAAAGACCACAATTGTCAACAATTAAATTTTCAAGTATTGGTCTATTGTTGACCACCTATCAATGTAGTCCAACTTAGAATTCACCCCAGTTTTATTATAATCATAATTGACAATGAAGCCTATGAAATCAATTCCATCAATTAGAGCTCAACCACACATGATTCATAATTTTCTATAGAACAAATTGAAAATACGAATTGTTGCAGATTCTGAGAAAATTTATAACTTCAAAACAGTTGCTTCATTTCATTGTACACAAAATTAACAACCATACCTTAATGTATTATTAGCCTGCTGTGCAAAAATGTTTTAAAAAATATATATTCTATATATAGTTTCTATTTCACCTTTTCCCTTAACTCAGCTATAGGCACATACATAATAGATGGCTCATCCAAATGAACTTCATCTGAACCCTTTGATCTGCAATTTTGAACTCCAGTTAATCTTTGCTTCAATCTATCTATTTTCGTCTTCACTTTGCTGAGTCTTTCAAATTCCAACTCTGCTGCCTCGGAGTCTCCTTCAAATACAAAACTTACCTTCTTTTTCCTTTCTTGCAATAGTTTCATTAAACTAACATCATCACTGACCTCCATGGAATCCTGAAGATAAAACTTAAGTTATTAGGTGCACAGATGAATAAATAGTTTTATGTTACTTGTTTTTTTCATAGTTATTCGACGATAATAAATTATCGAACTAAATAAAAAAGGGAAATGTTAACGGGTACAACAATTTAGTCCACCTCTCAGGCAAGTTCTACAGTGGACCAATACTTGAGAATTGTCTCAAACTTCAGCGATGACTGATGTCGGTCCTCGAAAGTAGAAGTTACAGTCCTTTTTGCTGTAACGTCTGAGACAAGGACTAGATCATTGTCAAGTTTGGAAAAAACAAAAAGAAAACAAATATGTGTGCCTTAATTCAACTCATATTTGTTTTCCTTTATTTTTGCCAAACCGACACCGATCAGGTTACCATCTCAGTAGTGAAGACAACAAGGAGTGTGAGTTTTAGACAAATTTACAGTACCAGTCCATGGTGAACCACCTATCAAGGAGGTCCACTCCACTGTAGAACTTGTCCACCTCTCATATCAACTGCATGAAAGTTCCTCTGTTCTTTGAAAATGTTTCTACAGAAATGTTCATTCTCAAGCACAAACAATGCACAGAATACGAGATTAGGATAAGTAGAAAAGCACCTTGTTGCCATTTTCTCCCAAGCGTGGAGGTATTTCTGGTCGCTTTTTCTTCAAAGGACTGCTAGATGCTTTTGTTTTTTCTTTGCCAGTAACATTTTCACACTTCTTCAAGGGCCGAATCCCAGTAATTTTCGCGACCTTGGGGTTTAAAACTTCATCTTCCTGCACATGTTGTGATGTAGAATCCTTTGAGGTCTTAGAAGTGATACTCTGAAGCTGTTGTCCTCCTTCTTGAAGCTAGACAAAACCCACTTATGTCAGAGTTTATTGCAAATTCCAAGAACAAAACAATTTATTGATTTCTATGATGAAAAGACGCCTTATTATAGGATTTAAAACTAACGTCAGTTTGCATCTAATTAAACAATTCTTACAAAAGGTCACTAATTGAATAATAAAAGAAGAAAAAAAGGAGAGAGCAAAAGCATAGGCACTGAAGCTTACCTTTCTCATTTTAAGTGCCATGTAACGTGCATTTTTGAACCATTTGTTAACCTGCATTATCGAACATGTTAATGACAGGAAGTTTGGACAAATCAAGAACTGTTTGACTCAAATAAAGACCAAAAAGCAATGCAAATAACCCTGCGGAGATGGATGGAACAAAATTTGCAGATAAAATGCAAATTTAACCAAATGGTGATGCAAATCTGTAGGGATAAATTCAGATTAAAATAGAAATAAAATCTGACTCAAGACAATAAGGCATAACCTTTGCAGCATCAAGTCCCAATTCTTTCGAAAGGGCATCCTTCACGGATTTTGGAGGAAGCTCATTCTCTGCAAAAACTTGGCGAAGCTTCTGGCAAATTTCATAATGGACACAAATTAGTGTGTATACAACTATTTATATATTTGTTTTCAGTTGGAACTTTGAGAGGTAACAATAAAGAAGGATGACAACAAGAGTAGCTATCAATCAATACCTCAACTGCCTCATGTGAAAACCTAAAACAAGGTCTTTTTATGCCTGAAGAATTCCCTCTTATTCTATCATTGCTCTTATTATTCGGATATTTATTTTCACTCTCATGTAGAGTCATAAGAGTATTAACAGCCTCAGACTCCTTTTCTCTTCGCCGTCTTTTTCCAGGACCCCAATCTTCATCTTCGCTCACTTGTTCACAAGGTGGAGCATCCTTTCCAAACATTTCCTGAAAAGATAGAAACTTGAATGAAACTTTGGTCCGGTTTGGATTAACTTATTTGAGATTATCTAGCAGCAACAGTACTTGTGACACTGTTCGGGAGAGCTTAGAGAAATAGCTTGTGACATGTCCCATAAGCCGGTTTCAACTTATTTTCATAACCTCTCTCTCCAAGATAACTTATGAAAACAACTTATAGCTTATATGAAAGCAGCTTATAGCTTATATGAAAACAGTTTGAATTTGTGTTATCTGTTGTTATAAGAATAGCTTGCTTATGCATAAGCACTTATATGATAACCGCTTATGCTAATAGGCACTTCATTAAGCTGTTTCGAATAGTACCTTTATTTACATGATCATTATTATACTTTCATATATGTTTTTGTAGTAGACTTGTGAATTCCGTATTACTGCTAAAGATTTCAATTTTACTTTGAAAACATATGCTTATGCTGAATGAAAACTTCAATATACTCACATCATAAAGTTTCTTGTAGTCAACAGCTCTACGCTGCCTACGACCGCATGCTATTTCCCCGGATTCATCAGAATCTATGTGGTCGTTAGAATAATATTCAAGGTTGATGCCTTCATCTAACAGAGAACATTCTCCATTTAAAGACCACATGCTGGAAGAACTACTCGAATCATCAGATGCATCTTCATCATTTCCTTCTGTGTTGATGCCACCATGGCTTTCTTCTTTCCTCTCTGGATTATAGTCATCGTCTTCAGGATCATCTGACGGCCATTCTTCTTCTTGATTTAGTAATGCAGCATCGCCGTCAGGAATAGCAGCTTCTTCCTTGAATACATCCTTAATTTATGACAGAAAAAACATTTATTATTTTTGGACCAATAGAAGGAAGTGAAAATCAAAAACTTGGTTGCGTAAAAGACAAAGGTAATAAAATAAAAATGTAATTGATATACACTGACAGTGTAAAGGACTTTTATACTATCAGTCAATCATAAGTGTTAGATCATTACAAATATTAGGACCAATAGAAAGAAATAAAATTCTGAAGATTTGGTTGTGCATGAGACAAGGGCAGCAAGATAAGAATTTAATTGATATACACTGACTGTGTAAAAGTTTCTTACATAATCAGTTAATCATAACTGTTAGATCATAAAAAGCATTTGGCTTCAATCAAACCTAACTTAAAAGTCATACAAATTATGGTTTGAGATTGATTGGCTGTGTAAAAAGTTCTATTTTGACAATTCATCAAATTTTTCTCATAAAATAAACAGATAAAAACCTGCCAAGTACTGTCTAAGGGGAAACGAGTCCCAAGATGCGCATTTGTTGCCTCCAATATTTCTATCTTACAGTCACAATACTTGCAAAACCAGCCTTGGTCTTCAGGAGGAACTGCAATTATAATTAAACAAGATAAGTTTTCTCAATGAAAAGCCATCACATTAAAGATTGAACTAGTTGAGAGACAAGAACGAATCAGAACTCACTGTCTTCAGTCTCCAAAGGAGGATCAAGACATCTCTGGTGAAACGCACGATTGCATGTGCCATCACAGAGTATAATATCATTATCTGGAGAAACTTCGTTTATCTTGCAATTTGCACAGAATATCTACATGACGGGAAAAAACAGAAAAATGTTTCACCACAATGAGCCATCTCATAAAAAAGAAATAATATTCAATGATAAGGTGTGAAGCGTTATGAGTTATGACAAGTCTTGAACAGAAAAAAGGGATACAGGGAAGCATTTGGAGTTTCAATATTTGCTCACATGTTCATGAGAAACAGATCCATCTGTAGCAATGACAGAACCTTCAATACTACCAACTGAACTAAGAGAATCCAGTTGGTGAATGGCATCACGGATACTAAGCTTGCATTTTAAAATCTGCTTTTTTGCTCTTTGAAGCTCCTTTTCTGGCCTAATCTTCTCTCGACTGTGACATGAATTTCAGTAAATACAAAAAAGAATAATGATCAATTACAAACTACTCCCTCCGGTCTCAAATGTAAGAAACAAAAAAAAAATGCACACATATTAAGAAAGTGGATTGACCACATTTAAGTCATTATAAAAAGTGATATTTTTCTAATTTTACCCTTGTATTGAAGTAGTAAAGACATTAATGAGGTGAGTTTAATGAGGGTAAACTTGGAATTGTGGCATTTAATAGGTTCATTTTACTATACTTTTTCTTATATTTGAGACCACCAATTTTATTTTTTTGTTTCTTACATTTGAGACCGGAGGGAGTATCTTACAGGAGAAAGTTTTGAGTTCTAATAACTAACAATTGAAGAAGGAAATGCCGCATCTCATTCTATCGATTAAAAGGTTCTAGACTTGCATATTATTAATCAAACATGATAAAAATATAGAAGCGAAATTTATTTTCCTCATACCTCTGACCTTTCCAACCTTCTCCAGCGTAAGCATCTATAAGGTTCTGCTCTTGCTTCATTCTGATTAAGATATTCCTTGTTCTTCTCTGGAGGCGTACAGTATCATCAAGATCTACATCATGTCTTTGTCTTTTCTTCTTTCTCCTTCTCTTACGTTTTTGAATATTTGTCTCTTGATCAACATCTTTCTCACCTTTCCTATCATTATTAAGAGAAGTTTTTCCTCCTTGTATCTTTTTTGAAGTTGTATTCCTATCCGTTTTATGTAGACTTTGTCTAATAATTAAACTTTTATTTGAAGAATCCTTGGTTGGCGCCTTGTTGGAAGAATCAGTAGCTGTCTTCACTGACACATTTGTGCAACCTCCGAGTTTAGGAGATTTTGATTTCAGTCTGTGTTTCTTCCTTTGGTGCTTTGCGCTACTTGTTTTGAACTGCGGGGAATCTACCTTCAACTTGATATGTTCCTTTGGGTTACTCGGTTTTGTAGATCCTGTGTTATTTAACTTCTCAGTATCCCGCATATTAATCTATTTACGTATCAACCCTGATACAGCATAATAGTAAGATGATCGTTAAGATGAATTCTTCCAACAGAGAAATACATTTTGTATAAAAAAATGTTTATCGGTAAAAAAACATGAACTGTACGATGAAATAAATCATTCATATGTAGTTCTTTGACTTATGGATATAAGATAACAGAGAGAAAAATGCAACTGAATTCACACACAGCCATTTTAAATGATTATATACAGCCGAAATTACATCATCAAGTCCGGTAAGTCTAAGTCTGCTATTTCATTAAATGCAGATTCAACAAAACAAAAAAGAAGGAATGGAAAATGCTATCCAACAATGGCAAAATTGCATGATATATATTAACCGTAAATGAAATCCATATATAAAATCATACAAAGATGAGAGAGTTTCAGAAAAGACAAGTAGACACTTTATTTCTCTTGTGTTATTTATATATGCATATATATGAATTTCATGAACCCTGTATAATCTTATGATTCATTTACTATTCTACGTTTTACGATTTTACTTTCCCTTCTCAATTCTGTGTAAAATCTCGATTGTAACCACCTTGGTGATGAGTGATGATGACATCAACAAAAAGTAATAATTTGCATAAAAATAAAAAATTCTAACAAGTTTAGATCAAAGAAGAATATATCAAACACAATAACAGTACATCAAATCCCAAATGTAACATCACCAAGTAAACATCACAATATGAGTGAACAATCAATTCAAGCAAATCATGGTCAAAGTCATCATACATGTTCTGAGTCACGCAGTCGCTTAGAACACGTGACTCAGAACATGTATGGTGACCAAAAACAATACTAATGAAGAATCACTTCACAACATTAAGAATCATAAAGTTTCATCAATCTTTTCAAGAACATTGATTCAATTTCAAAATCAATAACTTTCATTATCAATATAACAAGTGGTTACTATGAAAAATTGTTGAAAAACAAAAGGATTCATCATTCATGTGCAAAAGGCCTTGACTTTATTAAGCCCCACAAGTAAAAATCCAAAACAAGACAAACCCACATGAACTTAACACCAATGAAACAAAACTAACCTGAAATTGAAGAGAAAATATGGTTAAAGATCTAAACTTTGAATAGCTTTGAACTATATCATGAAGAACAAAAAAAAGTTATATATATACACAAGTTGAGAAGTTTGAATGAATAAAAAGTAACCCTTTTCGATTGAATGATGGATAGGAAATTGAAATTGGGTTTCAGATTCCCAATGTTGATACTAGGTATGTGTTTATCTCGAAACACCACAATCTTTAAGGTTCTTGTTGTGTTTCTTCTTCTTCTTTTGTTACTCTTCTCTATTAGTCTTTTTCTTTGTGTGAAATCGAAGAGTGTTTTTCACCTTTGTTTTGTTTTTGTATTGTCCCCCTTTGGTTTTGGTAAAATTTGCATCTTTTACCACAAAAATTAACAAATTTGTTATTTGGTGTAATTCAATTTCTTGGTGAATCTATGTTGTTGTGTTGATTCTCAAAATTTTGGGGTATCTTATTCCAAATTATGACATAGAGACTTATTTTTTTTAAGGATGACATAGAGACTTATCTAAGCTATGGATTACAACAACAATCAAGTTTTATCGTATTAAATGGGGTCGATACAAAGTTGTGCGACCACCCCTTTTTTATTTTATATTGTAGGAGAATGTTAAACAGTGCTCTCAGGGCATTGGTTAAGCAAGCAAAATAAATCATTTTTAAAAAAAAAAGTGGTGTAATTATTACTTAATCAAAAGTTAAAATTTATATTTTCAAGACAAATTTTTTATTTATAGATTCATTAACTATTCCCTTGAGGGCAGTAGTTAGCAAGACCCTATATTATATTTAGGTGGTGATGTAGTGATCGATGTTTATTTGACATTGTACTTAAGTTATCTGTACGTTGTCGAGGTCTAGCACAATCATCTCCTTTTATTCTGGCATGAGATTGACTATGTATAACAAGGATAACATACACAAGATTTATCTAAGATAAATACTAAGAAGATTGTTTTGGAAAGCAAAAAAATATCTTACTTGAGGATATAGTAGTGGCTTAATTTATTTTGGAGAAAACAATTGTGGTTGAATTTGATGTAAAGAACAATTTCAAGATGGCTTTGATTCTTTGCGTGATTTGTTAAAAATAAAAGGAGGTAAGCAAAATAAAATTTAAATATTTGATATGAGATGGAATATGGTACATGGTATACTCTTTTTTTTTATAGGAAAATCAACCTGTCTCATAATTTATCAAGTGGGCAAGAAACATAGGAACATCATGAAAAAATATGAGGACTAGCACACAAAAAGAAAATAAAAATAAGTTCTTCCTTCCTCTTCCCTCCCAAATATCTCTCTCGAAGAAACACTAAACGTGGGTTAAAATGTATATCCATCTAGATGCTTCTTGCATTTTAAAGGAGGATGAGACTCTAACAAAGTTTTGATAAGACCATAATAGCAAATTGATCAACACAGATCCTACAGACGGTCTTGATCGAGTGTTAGCCATCACACGTTGCATATCAGGTGTTTCCCTCAACTAACCAAGCTGAAGAAGGGTCTCAAGACAAGAATAGCTTTGCATCAATGTGATGAAGATACCTTCTATACGGCCTTGTTTGCATGATTTGTGCTTGCAGTCAATTAATTGGGAACACTCAACTTCTAGGGAGCTATCTAAGTAATTGGAACTGTGTGAAACTGTTTGCAGCTTGGGCCTATTCGATAGTCTTCTAAATTAAGCATCAATCATTTATTTAGGCATGCAACAACGTTAAAACTTTTGAGAGTTTTCCGTTCATTTGGATCCCACGCAACTCGAGAGGATAGTCCATATACTTGCGCGTAAAAAAGTGGAATGTTAACGAGTGCCCTCGGGGCACTCTTTAAGCACTTGAATGATAACTTTTTATGAAAAGTTGTGTATTCAATGCATTGAAAACACATGGGCTAAGTAGGTAAGTAATTAAGACATCAGATATTGCTTGGGGGTTTAGGCATGTGCTCTAATCCTCGTGGTTAAGTTTATTCATTTGCAAAGGAAACAAACTTCACCATCAACATAAAAACTAATAAATCCCATTTTGATCTCTTCAAAAAAAAAAACATAAAAACTAATAATACTAACATTTTTTGTTTATAAAAAAATTGCAAAAGAATACTCATGGTTAAATGTCTCAAACAAACATGTCATTGCTACACCGATCGATTTTGGAGAAACACTTATATGAACACAACCCCAAATATAATATTTTTAGATCTATATTTTATTATTTACTCTCTTTATTTTAAAAAGAGTGTCACTTTAGCAAAAAATAATTTGTTTCAAAATTAATATCATTTTTAGTTTTTAATGTAATTTTAACTATTTATTTCCGGTTATACCCTCCAATTAATATCTTGTTAACTATTCTCAAAGCATGGCTTTTACTTTGGTGGTGAAAAACAAATCAATAGTTAACAAAGATAATTTGATAAAACACTCAGTATCTTTTTTTCTAGTCATTTCATTTTTTAATGTGTGTAAAAATTTCAAACGATATCCAACATAAATATCAAAGTTTAAATAAAGCTTTTGAACTTGATTTTTTTTTCCTCACGCGAGCTTAGAAGTTAGATCCTTTTACGATATAGATATATAAAACAGAGCTTTCTGTGAGTTGTTCATATCAAGCGTAGGTGAGGTTTAGTATGGGAAATGGGAGTTCTTTTTCATCATGGGAAAGTTTAATGACAGTCATAGATGCTTATTTATTTGGATGGTCCAGATTTATGACTTGGCAACGAGAGTAACTTTTTGATGGTTATATGATGGACAAAAAAACCGACCCCACCAATCATTAAATAACATTTTATCAAACGATGGACCTTATAAATTTGTCTTGGGCATGCTCTTTGTAAGCCTTAATTTTCAAAATGTGGACAATGCTGGTTTTTTTATTAAATCATGTGGACTATTTTCTACTCCCTCCGTTCCAAATTGTAAGGAAAAAAAAATCACACTTATTAAGAAAACTAAAACATAAGAATTTGGAGTATAGTAATATTTTGTGTTTTCTTTGGAATGAGTTTTATAGGAAGATGTAAAAACAATTTTTATTGGTTATTAGTTATGGAGAAAATGATAGAGATAGATAATTGAATGTAATTTACATTTAATTTCATGAGAATAAAAAAAAATCTTGGAAAAGATGGTTTTTTTAGAAAAACAAGATTAAATAAGATAAATGTTTGTCTTTTTTTCCTACATTGTGGACCAAGAAAATGAGTTTTTTACTTACATTTTGGGACGGAGGGAGTATGATATAAAATTAATTTTTTTTAACATGAATTATGTGTGTCACTAATAATGTGTGACATTAATTAATTTATTTCTTAAAATTACTATCCTATTTGAAATAACATGATGATTAATTATGTCCTTCAATAAATTACTTACTATTTTAAATATCAAATTTAAAATATTATAATTAAATTAAGTCTAAGATTCTGTCATTTGAAGTGAGACTTTAGAGTTTGAATCGTCCATTGAACAGTCTTATAAGTGGTTGGTTTAGGTCTAACATTTTTTTTTAATACATTAACACTTGTCCCAACATTTGATGATTTATGTTTTAATTGTTTTCTTTCTAAACTAACACTTGAGATGTAATTTATTTTTCATTGTTTTTTTGGTACAAAAGGGGTAATTTATTTTTCATGTATTCATATGTGTGTTGTTTGTGTTCTTCAATGAACAGTCTATATTCCTTTCTTCTTTGTTCCTCATTGTTACTGTATCCACTTGAGAAAATCTCAACAATCTTTTTCCTTCCCTGTTGAAATTTTATTTTACAAAACAAAATCATCGTTCAAACCCAAACTACATTCGTTGTGCGAACATGAATAATCCATCGTTCAAAACAAAATCAGATTCATGCGTTGAAGCTTTTGACGGAGAAGACGAGAACGGTCGAAAATCACATTCTTGAGATAGTCTTCAAGAATGCAAATTGAGTGTTCAACTTGACCACACTTTTGATAGAACTGAAAGAAAGCAGTAAAAGCTCATTAAAATTTCAATATAAAATTCAACCTCCAAGTATATAAAATAAATAAAATAAAAAAACACAATTCCAGCACTAGAAAAACAAGTTCAATACAATATTGTTCTGGCCTGCTAGATTTAAACAACAACAAAAAAATATATTTGAGGAATCGTGAATCCCTATTTTTACCTGGTTTTCATATTGTGATTGTGTTGGGCTAAATCTCTAATTTCATTATTGCATCAAATTCTGATAATAGGTTGTAATGATAGATACAAGAAGAGGATTTTGCTTGTCGGATTCGTCGAAACTACGAACTTGTCGTCGGAGAAGATGAAGTGACGTGCTCCGGTTATAAGCTGTTGGAATGAAAACACGGCAGAAGGTTGAAAAAATAAATGACGTTAAACTGACTGAGGTACCCAATTTTGAAGTAAGGTCTACAATTAGCAAAAGAGGGAGGTGTATTAGAGATTTCGAAAAAGGATTAAAAAAACTAATTTGATTTTTCTTTTTTTATTTCCGAACCAGTTAAGTAACTGTCAGCTGTCCTGGGATACGGACCGTTCCCATGGTAGGAAAGAAGTATCAATTCCCAGGCTAAATGCCACTCAAGCGTAGTACATCACATTTGATATTTACGGTGACATTTGATATTTAGGCAAAGACGGACCAAATTTTTTTGAGTAATGTAGGCAATGTATATATAAATTTGTTGATATGAAGCTCATATACTCCAAACATGAAAATGTATCCGTATCGGACACCGATACTTTATGAATACTCACAAATACGTACCCATGAAATATCGAAATTATTTTAAATATAAAAAAATATTTTTCAGATACTTATAGGATACTCCATAAATACACAAGAATACTAACAAGACACTTAAAAGATATGTATCCTAGAAAAGATAAAGGGTAAAATAAAGTGGGACAATGTTGTGAAAAATCACTGTAGATGTATATGATTCAATTTTAGATATGAATCAGTAAAATTGTTTCTCGATGAACTACTTAAAAGTATACTTTTTGTGGATGAATGAAGAGAGAGAGATGAGATTCAATTAATCAACGTTAGACAAAATTTGTGTTGTCTCCTTTTAATGATGCTTTTGTTGATATCTTAACATATGAATGAAATTTACTACATACACAAATAAACGGTATTTTAGGTACATTCATACAAAAGATGGATACAAAAGATTCTAGATATATATAGAGACGTAGGGAGTAAATAACTTCTCTTTTTTACAGGTTTGGAACGAAGTATTTTATACAGTAGTTTGAAATCTAATGATGCAAGTAAAGCATAAAGATCCTCTCTATTTGTTTAAAATAAATGGATAATGTCATTTGATGAGAGATAAATACAAAAAATTATATAATGAGTCATACCACAAAGTGGGTTTCATCACTATTAATTATTGAAAAATGTTAACTGGTACCCCCGAAGCACTGGTTAAGGAGTTATAAAAGGAAATATTTCCTTGAAAATTATGTATTATATGTTTTAAACTCGTTTAGTTTTTCAAACTCATTTAGTTTTTCATGGTGATTAAGGTAGTCAATGATAGATGAAAATTGTTGTTCTAACACACATAACTTCACAATAACACATGGAAATTACCTAAAAGCCCCCAACGGTAGTTAACTACTGTTGAGCAAGCCGACATCAGTTAACTGCCGCTGGTGCCAACGGTTGTTAACTGTCGTTGCGTTTTGTTATAAGAACAGGACAAACATAGGAATTTCCAAAACTCCATTGTTGCGGATTGAAGTTCAAGAGGTGCCAAATTTTCCAATTGTTGCGGATTCAACGTCAATTTCGCTCACAAAATCAAGTAAGTTGTTACCATCCTATTACATTTCTATTTTGTGATTGATTTGTTAGTTTTTTTTTGTTAAATTGCGATTATAGAGGTTTTATTGATTTTATGATGTTATGATAGTTTAGGTTGTTTGAATTGTTAGGTTTAAGTTTTGATTTTATGATAATTAAGGTTTAGGTTAGAATTGTTTACGTTTAGGTTTAATGGATATTTCAAATAAGATTGACATATTGTTGTAGAATTGTTAGGAAATTAGGGTAGAATTTTTAGGATTAGTTTAGGTTGTGATGAATTGTTGTAGAATCGTTACGATTAGTTTAGGTTTGTTATGAATTTTTGTTGTTATGAATTTGTGATAGAATTGTTACGATTAGTTATGGTATAATTTTTAGGATTAGTTTAGTTTTTGATGAATTATTGTAGAATCGTTACGATTAGTTTAGGTTTTGATCGCCAATTTGTTTATGTAGATATGTCTCAGAATCAGGGAAACGTTGAGTTGAACAAAAAGGAGGGTGATGACAAGAAGAAAGAAAAATCACCTATGACATGGCACGAAATCACATGTGATGGTTCCGTAAAAAAGAAGGATTCGAAGGTGCTGGTGTACAATCAGTCGAGGTTGAGGAGGAGCGGGAGGACAACTATTTTGGTCCTCAACCAAAAGCAGGTGCCCTAGGGACTGTCGCAGACAATCCGATTAACTTGTGTGACGAGGAAGATGCTTGAATGTAGTGGGTTGTAATGCCTAATTGCCTAATTGTTTTGGATCTTTTTTATGTTTTTTTATATGCCGCACGCATTTTGCTACATTTTCCTTGACATTATGGTGCTTTTGAATAAAAATCGCGTTTTGAATAATTTTGATTAAAGTCGCGTTTTGAATAATTGCGTATTCGAATAAAGACTAATTAAATCTAACGTGAATTCGAATAATTAAAATTGTGTAATGGATAAATAAATTCGAAAAGTGATTAAATTAATTATTGTTCCATTCAAAACAACATGTATTATGCATAATCAACTATATATGTTATCACATTACATTCGGGTTGCACCTTCAAACTACAACAATTGTCTTACCTCTGAAATGGTAAATTAAAACTAGCTAAACACCAGAACTCAAACATTCACCCGACATTTCTATTGTTCCATTCAAAAGATTAAATTATTGTTAGGCTTGGTTTAAATGATGGTATTCAAGTGTCAAAAGAATGGGGTCCATTCCTTGACGCTTCAGTACCTTCATTTAAACCAGCCTACCAAGAATTTAATATTTTGAAAGGAATAGGAATGTCGGGTGAATGCTTGGGAACTGGCGTTTAACGAGTTTGAATTCCCATTTCAGGGTAAGACAATTGTTGTAGTTGGAAGGTGCATTCCCTACCTAATCACGATCTTCTGGCGGAATCGGACTGTTGATAATATCTTCAGTTGATCTCAACAATGTTATTCGCATATCGATCCAATGGAACATGTTGTGCTCCCAAAACATGCTCGTCACGTTTTTGTCGTTCGTTAATTCCACCCAACTGACTGATATTCTCCCCTCGTCGAGCGTTGGATGTTTATACCGAACGTATTCCACCCTCCTTATGTCTCCGGGGTTGACTCCTTGGTTGAATTCATCTAGTTCATCCTTGAGACCTTTTAACGTTACACCAAGGCACCAAACCTTCAACCTCTGAGGTTCTCCGCCGTTGAATTGTGCATGAACGTCGATCCACCCGACCATTGTTTCAAATCTACACAATAAGAAATTAAAAATAATCAATGAAAAACTCATTCAAACATTTCATCAAACACTTGTAGTGGAAATTTTACATAAACCCAAAAAATCCTAAATAAACCCTAAAAAATTTATAAAATTCGAAAAAAATATAAATTTAAGCAATATAACTCCATTATAACAAGTATTCATAATATTTGTTAATAGCATTTCAGATTTACAACATATATTGAAAAAAAATCAAACCCTAAAAAGTTTATAAAATTCGAAAAAAATATAAATTTAAGCAATATAACTCCATTATAACAAGTATTCATAATATTTGTTAATAGCATTTCATCTACAACATAACTATATTAAAAAAAATCAAAATTTTAAAATTAAACTACAACTAAAATTATAAACATATAAACATATATACTAACTAAAATTTATGACAATAGCATAAGTGATAACTTACTTGTGATTTAGTGAATTTTTTTTTGGATGATTTGGTAGAGTTTTTTTTAGAGAGAGAGTGAAAATTGAAATCTTTAAAGAGATAGAGACATGAAAGAGTGGCTGGAAGCTGGGCTGAACATATAACAGAATGCAATGGCAGTTAACTACCGTTGGAGGCTTTTAGGTAATTTCCATGTGTTAGTGTAAAGTTATGTATGTCAGAACATGATAGATTGACAAATATAACCATTTTATTGTCTAGAAAACCAAGTTCATCATAAGTCTGGCATAGGCTTTTATGACCCATATTGCTAAGTTACATGGTATTAGATATAACATAAAGTGTTCACAAGCTCATTTTGACGGCAGTTATTCAAGTTGTAGGGAACAACTTTGGCTACGAGCATAGTGTATCACTCCAAAATTAATGGGAAATATGGTAGAGACTCCATTGATAGATGTTATCTCCAAATTCCAAGAAGAAATATGAACAACTGAGTAAGCTATACATTTTTATCCTTTTTTATTATGAATAAATAGACAACAGCCTGAATTTCATTATTGTAATTCTACTACAACATTTTCTTTACAACTTATTGAGCATTTCAGGAAAGAGGGAAGGAAAGAAACAAAAAAACCAAGTCCGAACAAGAGAAGATATATATATTAGTGTAAACCATTGGAGGAGTCCCACATCGAAACATAGTAAAACCTTTTTTTTTTTTTTTTAAATAAAACATAGTAAAACCTTAGAAGGTATATTAGTGTACATATTTTCAGTTGTACGAATGGTCCAAATGATGGATGGTCTAAGGTTCTAATGCAAATAGTAAGAAACCAGACATTCAATTTTGTTTTGAAAAACGTTGTTTTTGACGGTGTATAAATGAAACCAACTAAATGAGCAGTTGCAAGATGAAATCATCAAATCACAAGGACCGAAGCGGACAAGTATGTTTTTCACATATCCAATAGAATTTAAAGCACAAGAAATTTGAGGCTGTATCAAATATATCTTATTTTATCGTCTACACGATGAATACATTGAAGCTGGCAGTATATTTCTGCCTTCATTTTTCAATTTTTAAAACAAAAAGATTGAGCAAACAAACCATCTCCAATCAACCAGGATCCTGCCAACGATCAAAAGAGAAAAAAATAGAGATCAACAACAAAATGATGAAACAAAATTAGAAACAGCAAAAATAAACAACATTAAGTAATTCCAAAGACCTAAGAACTAGTACAACAGCAATAGAGCCATGGTTGGTCATGTTACATCAGGCATCGTTTGATAATGAAATTTGCTTTCATGTCTTTTGAGAGAATAGTTAGTATAAGTTTTAGGATGATAGTCAATTTATATTTATATATGCCAACATCCCATGAACACTGGAAAAAACATACATGTTTCAGAGTTCTATTTCACCAATATTTCCAGAGTTCTTTTTAAACACCCTTTCAGAGTTCTATCTTAGTCCATCTACAGATGCAACAATTTATACATATACTGCACAAATGCCTTTCAGATGGCCAACTTGTGAAACACTACCTCATTTTCATGGATTTGTGATGGAAATGGTGAAAATATTGGCTCCTTTGACTCAAGAAAACCTTATTAATGCAGAAAAAAGAAATGTTTTCCCTAATGATTACAAGAATGTGACATAATTTTTACTTGAATAGCACTGGGAGAAAACAAAGAGAACTGGTGCATATTAAGAATTGAACAAATCAGGACATGGGACAAAAAATTGTTGCACTTTCATTCCACTAAAAGGGGTAAAATAAAAGATAACAGAGCAAAGCAAACTGTTCTCTACCATGTTGTTCCTGTGTATTTTGAAGTACACAAAATGGTGATAAAAAAAACATAGCATACCTAAGCGGCAAATACCTTAAAAAATAGGAAACAATTTAAAATCACACTTGCAATTGTTATTGGAAACTAAAATTAGAAACATAACGCATTTTCTTAAACCAAACATACCCATACATTTCTTTATTTTACTATCCCCTTTACAAAGTTCTAAAGTTGAGAATGGAAACAATAAGACAATTTATAATTATAAATGACAACATACATATTACAACTGGACATCATACCATACTAAAAACCCCTTAGTAAATAAAGGGGACCATCAATTTTAAAATCAATGTTCAAGTTATGGTAAAATACAAAACATGAATGATAAATTATGAAGTTATTAAAATCCAGTCCATTGATTTTGCAATCAAATTTATAAATCCGCAACATTCAATCCACTATAATGCACCCGTCACAATAGAGATGCCAAGTCCTAGTGTTACTTTTGGAAAATTATAGATACAGGAGAGATAAATTGTTCTCAAGACCCAATACTAATTATAACTTAAACAGAACAAAGGATATCCGATCTCAAATAACAGAATTACAGAACCATTAAAAACATGGAGGTCAAGCTTTTCAATTCAACAAATAAACTAAATAAGTTTATGTTGTCGTCGTCACAAAAAGATTCCACTCAAATGAGATTAGCAGAGAAATCAAATCTTTTATGTATTCATTTCAATAATTGAAACAATCACATTTTTAGGATAGATTGCCATTAACTATAGTGTATTTGCAAATTATTGGCAAAACAAAGGATAAAAAAAATCATTATTTTTCTTGAGTTAGACGAATCAAAATTACTGTACACTGGTTGGAAAGCTACAGCAATCAAGATAATGCGCTTAAACAGATCTGTGGCAATTCAGCAAAACATAGATTTAAACGGCCAAACTAAAGAAATATGACCTAGGAAAAGCATCGTTTAAGGTTAAGAAAAACCAAGCCAACCAGATTACGGCTGCAATGTAGAGGCTTTTTAATTCTCTGCATCGCAACCACAATTGTGGCTCTACCACAGTACTTGAACACAATTTTACATAATATCAAGGATCGCAACACCAACATGACTTACAAACTTTGTTTAAATACTTAGAATTCCACAAGATCTTTCAAGAACAGCATATTAATACACGTAAAAAAACAAAACAAGCGAAAACAAAAAGCACCGGAATTTTGACACGGGCAAGTTGGAAAGGGTGGCTTGCAAGAGATCAAGCATAATACAAACATAAAAATAGCACCATTTACCAATAGGATTAATCAATTTATGCTCAAATCGAGTCAAAATCCGTTCTAAACAGGAACCCCAGACAAATAAAAATCACTTTTGGATCTCCCGGAAGTGAATCCAAACATGTACTAAGCAAAACACTATCACCACACCAATCAATACAATCATCTTCAGCATAATAAGATCAGATAAAAACGAAATTTTTATGCAGGCATAATAAATATACACCATTTACTGTAAGATCAATTTGATTTAAGTCCATTCAATAAAAAAATCACAATTCAATAAAACAGGGATGAGAAAAAGGAAACCAAACATGCACAAAGCAATTGGGTATTTGGGTTCTGTATTGACAAAAAATGATTTTGAGTAAACTGTTCTTGGCTAATAGAGAGTTGAAGGAAAAGTATTGTTATAATCAATTCTAGAATCAAAAGCTCCAATTTCTAGCAGGAGGCAAAATTAACTCTACACGAGAGCAACCAACCATGTCAGAATCAATCATACACCTCTAGAATCAAAATAGAGGCAAAATTGAATCTAATCAGGAACCTCAAAACATACCAAAATCAATTTTAAGTTTTAGCGTAAATCCAAACATACACTAAGCAAAACACTAAAACCACATCAATCAATACAACCATCAAACAAAAATCATATTTTTAACCAACCATATAAAAAAAAATCATCATAAACAAAATCAAAATTCAATTAATCTACAAAATCAAAAGAGTAAAAAAAAAAACGAACCTGAATCTGAATCAGTGATGAGATTCAGCATGTTCCTTATGAGCGAGATGACGACGCTCATTGGGAAGAGCAACAAGGTAAGAGAAAGCCATACCACCATAAAGAACATGGTAGAGAGGTGTAAGAGAATCAGTTTCGATGTACTTTTCAGCGTAATTATCCAAACCCTTCTTGATGGAATTTTTGATGTAATTGAATGAAAGCATCGGTTTCACGTGTTCAGGGAGTTCGGTCACCTTCTTCCCCTTGATCTCGCTGTAGAATCTCCTCATCGCCATTGCTGAATTGCTCGATTGATTCTGCAAACCCTAGAAATTTAGATTCGGAACGCTGTTTCTTTGAAAACAGAAATGAACGGTGTTTCACTTGTGGTTGAAAATGAAATTGGGTGAATAGTTAGGAGTTATTGGTCTATTGCCCCATTCATTTGACCCGACCCGACCCGAATAATTTTATTTGATTTAATTCTGAATGAGTTTTTGGTCATAATTTGGCAACAAAAGAAGAATAATAATTCAACAAAACGATACAAATGATAGTCGATTCTGAGAGAATTGAATAATCTCTCACAACGTGGTAAATTTCATTTTGAATATCCAGTAAGTTCATCTTTTCTATCACCGTGAGTAAAACAAAATCATAATGAACTACGGCAATTATGCAAAAGTTGCGTAATATAGTTTTTGCAAAATCACAGTGGTTCGTCTTATGATACCAAACATGGTCTAAGAGAGGTATCTATATTTAATGTATTATGTCTCCTTGAATAAATTTGTCTCTCAAAGAAAGTGTCACATGAGTTCTCCCAAAACAACATAACGAGTATATTTGAATCTTGAGTCAGCCCTAGTTTCTTTTAGAGAGAGCATTCATTTTGTCCAAGTCACTTTCTTCCTCACTCACTAGAAATGGGTGGTTGTGGATAATTTTTTTGACTAAAATCACCCATCTAGATCGTTTTTCACTTATATTATTTTCAATAAGTGATTTTCACTTTAGGTGCTAGCTCAATGGTAAGAGCTTAGCATTGTAACCTCAAGATATTGAGTTCAAATTCCGTTAGGGACAATTGTAAAATGACCATTAATGTCATTTTCACATAGATCAAGTTTTTCTTGTGTTTTTTGTGATTTTCGTCGCCTTGGTGTGATGTTGTTTGATTTTCCGTCTTTGTGTTGTGTTCGATTAGTTCTATTGAAAGATCAATTTCAATCAATTAAAAATTCAATTAATGACTTTGACGTCAACACTGCAAATCACGAGACGTAAGTCTTTCAGTCACTTTGCTTTTATTATATTATTTATAGATATTTTTTCGTTGTATATTATTAACTTAGATCCTATGAGTTTGTTCAAAATTAATTCTTTTCATTTTTAGCAATGTACTTTATCAAATTGAATAAACGGACATATTTTTTTTTATAAAGAAAATGTATATTTGAATCTCATTGTCAAGCCAAACTTGATAACCAATTTTTTTTTATGACAATGTAATTTTAAAATCAAATTAATTGAAGGGTCTTGTTAACGAGTGTCTCTGAGACACTTTTTAAGGGTACCAAAACAAGCAATTATTCTTTAGAAAAGTCAAACATTTCGATTTCCAATGCATTAATTAATTTTTATAAATACTTGCTATTTATAGTCCTTAAGGAGTGCCCCGGGGGCACTAGTTAACATTTCTCATAATTGAATGATGAAATAAAAAAGGAAATTATTACACTTTCTATCTTGAATTTCAATCATAGTTTTAAAACTCGGCTCAACCATTGACTCGGTAGGGGTACTGGGTCACTGGGTTAATGATCAAACAACTGAGTTACTGGTTGAACCGCATAACTAAACCGGATCAAATCGAATAACTCGGTCAGATGACCCGGTCTTAAGATTAAATTTTTATTGATATTTAACCAAATTAATTTTGATTGAACTAATGACTCGACCACTTAAAAACTAAAATGTAACATGTATATTAATATTTGTATAGCTATATATTATTGTTTAAAGAGTGTGGTTATATTTTGTTGACATGAATATTTTGTTTGTCTGTTGAAAGAGACGGGAAATATATTTCGTTTTGCATATTATTTAATATTAATATAATATGTAGATTTTTTTAAAAAAAATATGATATGTATATTATAATTTTTGGGGGAGAGATTTTTTTTGGCAAGAAATATTTCTTTTAGGGGAGAAATGATATGTATATTTTTATTACTGTGTAAATATTATATTTAAAAAAGAGGTGCTCTATTTGAACAAAAAATTTGATGTGTTAGAACAAATGAAGATGTAATATACATACATATATAATATATTTCAAGTTTTAACACAAAAAAGATGTTGCTGAAGTGGTTTGGTTTCCAGTAATGCACTTTGATGTGCAAACAACTTGAACCGGTTATACTATTGGTTCACGGTCCAACCGGTCCGAGTCGAATTTTAAAACTATGATTTCGATAGTTTTTGTCAAATTCAATCTTACACTACAAATCCCATATTACATGCAATATATTTTTAAGTTAGTTAGCCTTCTATCAAGGTGAAATCTTAAAAATGGGCATTTTGGTAAACTTTAGTAGCAACAAAACAGAATCCGGTTTTTACTATTCTTAAAAATCAACCACTAGATCCTACAGAAACTTTCATAGGATGTAACCTGATTCTCTCGTCAAAATTCATAAATTGGTTAGGCTCAACAAAATGCAAAAGTTCCAAAATACCCTTTACGTAGATAGAACAAAAAACAAAGCACAATTGTTTCTTCTTTCTCTCTTTCCTTCATCAAAATCATAAAGGAAAACCATTTTTTATGGGAACATTTACAAGCTTCAGAAAAGCCTATGGTGCTCTCAAGGATTCCACCAAGGTTGGCCTTGCCAAAGTCAATAGTGAATACAAGGTAATTTCATTTTCCATTTTGTACATATACATATGCATGCAATATTACCTAAGATTTCAACAAGGATATGCTACCGTGATTTGGATCATGACATCATAGTTTTTTATGTTTCTACGACCTCAATAATTATTTGTTTCGGTCACATTTTACCATGGTTTTAAATAGAGGTTGTGACCACGATCCGAGTCATGACATCATAGTTTTATATGTTATTACAACCGCAATGGAGGTTGTTTGATACACATTCGTGATTCTTTCACCGAGACTACTATTTAAAACAATGCTAGTATTTATGCAAATATATGTGTGTACATGTATATGAATCTCTAGCTAACTTTTTAAGTTTTTTAAATTTCTTTTCTTATATTTCCGCAAAAGTTTCTTCAATTGTTTTTATTTCTTTCTTTTTGTTTTTGAAGGAGTTGGATATTGCCATTGTGAAAGCTACCAATCATGTTGAATATCCTCCAAAGGAACGTCATGTTAGAAGTGAGTTGATAAATATACCTCATTATATAATCATTCTCAATTTATTTTCTAATGCAAATGATGTTCTATTGCATTTTCATCTTCTATATCTCATGACATTTGTTTTAGCACAAGTTTCGGAGTTTTTGGATCAACATTCATCTAAAATAGTTTCAGTTAATCAATGTAGCATTTTCCATGCTATAAAGATGTATAATGTTGTAGAAAATATAAAAAAACAATTACCATTTAATGTTAAGTTTTAAGGTATTGATCTGATTTGATTGTGCAAAGTTTATTTTAACCTGTATAATTTACCTTAAATTGTTCATTGTTGCAGAAGTATTCTATGCGACATCAGCACACCAACCACGCGCGGATGTGGCATACTGCATTCATAAACTTTCCAAAAGACTTGCAAAGACGCGAAGTTGGATTGTAAGAACTTACGAAATGATATTCATAACTCGATTTTTTTTAGAGACTACGAACGATATGAGTTAGTTACTCTCGTAGTGTAAATCGTGCAAAATTAATTGAATACGACATGTTCATTAATTACGATATCACCTCAAATGATCTAGAGAGAGATTTTATGCACAATCTACTCAGAAATCGACTATTCTTCACCCTATAACATTCATTTGTAACTGAACTTACAAATTAACAGGTTGCTTTAAAGACATTGATAGTGATTCATAGGACTTTGAGAGAGGGTGATCCTACATTCAGAGAAGAACTTTTGAACTACTCGCGTAAAGGCCATATTCTCCAAATATCCAATTTTAAAGATGACTCAAGCCCTCTAGGTAAATTAGTTCTTTGGATTATTCTATGCAACTGTTTAAGCCTTCTAGATCATTTTCTTATTCAATACTAACTGTTTCATTTCTTAACCGATTAACTCACTCTTTGCAGCTTGGGATTGTTCTGCATGGGTTCGAACATACGCACTATTTTTAGAAGAAAGGCTTGAATGTTTTAGAGTCCTCAAATATGACATTGAGTCGGAACGTTTAGTAAAATCGTCGGCAACTGAACCTAAAGTTTGTGCATTACCTTACTATATCCACATCCAAATTTTTCAAAAGAAAAAACTTATTTTTATATCTAGAATACCGCTAACTTTTTCCTTTACAGCCCCATAGCAGAACTCGATCCTTGGCTAATGATGATCTATTGGAGCAGCTACCGGCATTGCAACAACTCTTATTTCGTCTTATCGGTTGTCAGGTATGAGTTGATGGAATGAAAGCAATATTGTGTCACACATAATCTCTCGTCATTGAAATTATTATATTTTCTTGAATTTAAGGTAACATACTAACATTTAATTTTCTGACATTTTGCAGCCTGAAGGATGTGCTTATAACAATTACTTAGTACAATATGCATTGGCCTTGGTATGCATCTCTAGTATTTATACATTCCACATAAGAGTAGTTTGAGTCTTATCTTTATGTACATAATTTTGTGTCTGGTTTTGTTACTATTTTTGTTGCTCTTGGCAATGTTATTAGGTATTGAAAGAGAGCTTCAAAATATATTGTGCACTCAATGACGGAATCATCAATCTTGTGGACATGGTAGAGTTTATTTCACTTTTAATTTTCTATTTGATTAGTTTACTTGAATTTTAAATTGTACAACTGAAAATTGCAGTTCTTCGAAACTTCAAGACATGAAGCAGTGAAGGCCTTAAATATATATAAAAGAGCTGGCCAACAGGTTTGTAATGATGTTTTCTTTAAACATGTTCTTATTGTTGTCCATTGTGGATTGAATCTTTTTTCTCAATGAGATTTTCCGAAAAAATAATCCTTTTGTCAAACTTATGATTTTTCTCTCGTGTTATGCAGGCTGAAAATCTTGCCGAATTTTATGATTACTGCAAAGGCTTGGACCTTGCTAGGAATTTCCAGTTTCCAACGCTAAGACAGGTTCCTTTTGTTTCTTATGATCTGTTTGATTTACAAAAAAATAAGTGCTGGACAACTTTTTATCGTGTACGGTGTTTGGCGCAAAACTTTCTTTAGTCCTGCCGACGCTTTTCAAATCAAACTTCGATAAATATTTTTGTCCTGTTACCCTACTTTTTTTTAATCAGACCCTTAGTATATACTTCATGTGATACCATGAGCAGAAGAAACTCATGAAGCTTTTTAATTCAATAAACAGCCGCCTCCGTCTTTTCTTGCTACGATGGAAGAATATATTAAAGAAGCTCCCCAATCAGGCTCAGTGAACAATAGATTGGTAAGAAAAAAGTTATGATCAATTTTCATGTGCAATACTTGTTCATTATATTGCATTATTCCTCATGTTTGTGTATGAACTTCAATGGACCAATATGCATTTTATGTAACCTTTATACATGAACATAGAGTACTAGTATAATGAGTTTCTTAAAATAAATGTCACTTGACACAGGAGTATGAGCAAAATGAAGAATCGCCTGAAGAAGAATCAGAACCAAAAGAACCAGAAGAGCCTCAAGAAGATGAGCAACAAGACGAGGAAGTTGCCGAGGAAGAGCAAGTACCCGAGGAAGAAACCCAACCAGAGGAAGAGGAAAAGGAAGTTGAGCTTCCTCCACTGATATCGACTGATGGTACCGATGATTTACTGGTATGTTTCTGCTATCATCCTATCTAACTAAGGGTGCATGCGCGATTGCGATGTTTGTTTGACAGAATATATGTTTGTTCCGTATGTAGGGTTTGAATGAAATAAATCCGAAAGCTGTAGAATTGGAAGAAAGCAATGCATTGGCCCTTGCAATCGTACCGCCGGGTGGTAAGTCTTATAATAGACAATTGATTAAGTAATAAAAATTGTTTTATTACATGCTTCTTATAGACGGCAAATGGATTCAAATTGCAGACCACGTCACGTGTTGCAACCACTATATCGCGGTTGCAGCGGTGTTGTCAAACAAATCATAGTGCAATTTTAATGTTTTGAAATTCACTTGAAAAACTGCAACAAAACTTATATTGCAATGACCTCGGTGCATATTGCAACAACTGCAGTATTTGCTATCACAGCGATTGTAACTGCAATTTACATTTAATCAAACTATACTTGTTATTTGATACTTGATCTAATTCTAAGGTTTTGAAATTTTATGTAGGAAATAATAATTCAAACAATCTTGCTTTGAGTAACATTGGTGGGACTACTGGTTGGGAACTTGCTTTGGTTACAACACCAAGTAACCACACCAGTCAAGCGCCGGATCACGCTATGGTTTGTCACTTTGCTATACAAATTTCAATTACTTATCAAGAAAAATAACATTTATATTTTCTTCAACCCTTTGTTTTTGGATTCAGGCTGGTGGTTTTGACAAACTATTACTAGATAGCTTATACGAAGACGAACATGCGAGGAGACAACTTCAACTTCAAAATGCAGGTTATGGACATGAAGAAATGACAGTACAAAATCCATTTGATCATTACAATCAACATGATCCATTTGCAATGTCCCAAAACATAGCACCTCCAACTAATGTTCAAATGGCATTATTGGCTCAACAACAACAAATGACATTCCAACAACAGCAGCAACAACAACAAATGACATTCCAACAACAGCAGCAACAACAAATGATGTTTCCACA
>Ga0315913_1001519_pt1 | contig 25761 bp, 13 predicted proteins | sample MpolsnodulesMG_FD_207736 | JGI IMG/M metagenome (GOLD analysis project Ga0315913, IMG submission 207736) | Medicago polymorpha root nodule microbial communities from Los Angeles, California, United States - small nodules | ecosystem: Host-associated > Plants > Roots > Nodule | place: USA...
CATTTTTTAATCATATTTTTGCATTCAGATTCGGTTCTGTTAATAATGTTAGCATAATTTGTAGTTCAAAATTGGATTACTTATTACAATATGATCATGATGCTTCCGTTAATATTATACGTGCTAGGATATAAAGTATATTTTTCTATAATAAACAATAGCACGTTCGAATGTGCCTGACCAAAATAATCAACTCTAATATATCTACCATAGAGGCATAGACTACCACAAAAAATCTTTGTGATATTGCTGGTGAAGTGTGATCATAAATAATAATTGCATTATTCATAACTAACAAGTAGTCTCACGGAGAAAACTTGTTTTTACCATTTTTCTCACATTCTTTTTAGATAGGTAAAAATGGAATTTTGTACTTTAGAATTTACAATACTTACACAAACTCTAGTGCACCAACAACTTGCTATTGACTTTGATTAATACTCCCATTTTTCTCGCATATGAAACAAATCATCACAATAAATATAGTTTCTCACGTTTCTTATGTAAAAATTTTAGATTCACATTGGCTTAGAATAAAATAAAATATACCGGAAATTCTAAAGCCCACGAAATTCCATATAGCGAAGGCTTCACGATACAGGTGGCATATGTTTTCCGCCACCCTCCCATGTATTCCGCCCAACACTAAATTGTGATTGGTTGATTGCTTATTCGAGATGATATTGTGATGCTCCCTCTCTAGATATATAGCATTACTCTAAACTATATATACATATAGTTCATCACAATAAATAGTCATTCTTTGACTAAAAATAAATAAATAAATAGTCATTCTTATTAAGTCTTTCTTTGTGTCAAGCTAACGAAGTGTTCAATGTAAAACTCACTATAAGATTCCTGGTAAAAATCATGAAATCGTTTTCTTCTATTTTGTTTTTGGTATAGTTAAAATTGTTTTCTTCACCCTACGAAAACAATAAAATTGCTTTGGTAACATGCAAGGAGAAATAAAAAAATACTACTCTTTTTTTGTTCTATAATGTGAAATCCCTAAAAAAAGACTATAATTAATGTGATATTTTAAAAGTTTATTCCTAAAGTAACATTGACTTTAGATGATTTGTTTTTGGTAATATGACTTAGATAGTCAATATGAAATGGAATAAAACCCTTAAAAAAAATTAAATGGAATAAAAGTCGTTAAATAATAAATACGTACATCAAAAAACTTGTAACTTTTTTTTCAATAAGGTGCCATAATAAGAGTATATAATTCACCAAAAATAAATGAATAAGAGTATGCTTTATGAGAAAAACATTTTTTTCTAGCTTCCCTCTAACAATTCCCTAGTTTTTTTTCTCTCTCTCGGGTCTTTTTCTTAATTGAGTGGGTGTTTTGGGTCAATATTTGATTTGAAATCACCATTTTCGTCTTCTTTTTTCTCTCTATTCATTTTAAATAAGTGATTTTCATGTAGATCTAGTTTTTTTTCTTCGTAATTTCGTCGTCTGAGTGTGGCGTTGTATCGTTTGTCGTTTTGTGCAACATTGTTTGATTTCTTGTATTGTTGGGTGTTCATTTGATTCCTATTGAAATAGGAGTAAATTATTCAATCAATAATTTGGACGTCAACATTGCAAATCCATAAACATGAATATTCTGATCATTTTAACTTTATCATATTATTTGTATGCATTTTGCCGTTGTATGTTGTTAATTTGGATGTTGTGAGTTTGTTCGCAGATTTATGGTTTAAATTTTTAATGATATTGAATAATGTGATCTATCAATGTAAATGAATGAATACTGATTTATTTTTTATAAAAAAAAAAAGGTATATATCTTGATTATATTTATTAGCACAAAGTCTTTAGAATATTAATAAAAATAAAAAAGAATGCCAAAATAAGGGGAGCATGGCTCATGTATTTATTTTACTAATGGTTTTTGATTTTGAGTGTGTATGTGGTGTTAGCCCTTTACGGCTTGTATAATTATTATATAGAATCAATTTCTTCTAAAGTGAACAAATTTAGAATGTTAATCAAATAATTTTTTTTTAATAAATTAATCAAATGATTTTTAATCGTTGGCAAATAAATTATTGGTCAATAGTATGTGTAAATCCTCCCTAGAAAATATATGTGTAAATCTTAACATATCATATAAGTATTTTTTTTTTAAGGAGTATCATATACGTATTTATTTATTTGTCTTATCTTAACCAACTCCAAGAATATCAATGTCAGGTATGAACGTATCAAAATGAGAAGTTTTTTACATAATTTTCTTTTCTTTTAATTCCATCGTCCTCATTATCCAAATCGTTACTAGTCAACAATTATTTCTTTTTCTGTATTTTCTTTCTTTTTAATTAAATGATGTTCCTATCTGTATGTGGTCTATTCATAAGTGGCAACCGCAATTTCTAGAGTGTTACAAGTCTATTTTAGTTCCTTCAACAACAAAAAAGTCTATTCTAGTTTGAGCACAACTTTGTTAAATGTGGGTGATATCAAATTGAATTAAACTCGGTCAAAAGAGAATCATTTTGAATTAAATTATGAAGAAAAATGTTAAAAGAAAATCAGCATAGTAAGGAGACCACTTGGCCTTGGCAGTATTAGGGCCTTGGTAGTATTGCAATTTAGATGAAAATTTAGGTTAAAGTCCATAATTTAAGTTAGTAAAATGAATTATATCAACCACATAATTTAGGTTAAAATAAAACAACATGGCTGATATATATATGGATGGTTACAATATCAATAATTATTTTCCTTGCTTTACTAACAATCCACTTTTGAGAAGCAAAATTCAAATATTTATATGATAAATTTTGATAGATAAACCTGTAAAACTCTTTTATACTAAATAATGCATACGTGTTGTTAGAAAAATCAAAGAGAAGAAAAGCTACTACACACAATATCTAAAGGTGGTTACAAAGTTGAATATGTAAGATTCTCAAACCGTAACTATAGAGTTTGCAAATCTTTAAAATTCTCCAACCTTTTTCCCACTGTTTTCATGCCGCTTATGATCATTGTATAAACCCTTGAAAAACTCTACACCACCAAAGTCATATATAAAAATTTAAGATAGTCACATGTTCTACACCACCAATGTTTGCATTCAGATGTTATATTTTGATATTAGGTGTCAAATTTAACATAAGTATATTTATAATTTTTTGTTGAAGGTAAATTAAATCAGTCCAGCTATTGAATCATTTTAGATTATATTGATGATCATATCAACATATGTACAAAAACTTCAAATAATTTAGTTCTTTGTTGGTATATGTTATAATAATACCAATAGATATTTACATATGTTTGTTTTAGAAAAATATTTGTATATGTTTTAAATGGATAATTATACATGTTAAAATAAGATGATGTGATGAAATATCATATAGGCTTATCTATTTAAGAAGAAATTTTACTTCTTCAACGGATAGTTTGATTTAATTTGTATTTTACATAGATTTGTTTTGTGTAAATCGGTTATCCTCCGCATACAATTGTAGAGATGAATTTTCTCAAACCTTATGGAACCTAATTGGTTGGAGAAAAAAAAATCTTCATAAAAGTTGTGACTACACCTAAAGAGCTTCACAACTATCCACCAATCAATCATAACCATAAATATGTGTTACTTTGCATGATTATACTTGATCAAAAGTGTAATTTTTTTACATAAGGTGTACAAATTTAGAGAGAGAGCATTCACTTTCACGCTCTTCCATATTCCAATATATTTCCTTCGTCCCTTATTAACGTCAAACTAAAATCATTCTGAAAACCGACACTTTGAGTGGATTAACAAAACATTCAAACATTATGATGAACAACAAAATCGATAAACAATAAACGTTCAATATACAACAGTGTCGCATGATCACCTTAAAAAAATGTCACGGGAAACACATCAAAATATGTATATAAAACCCTAACTACAGAGTCGCTCGACCTGCATATCCGTTGTATATCCTTCATGTAAGCCTTAATCGTGACTAGACTCTAGACACTCAAAAAACCTAATAAAAATGTGTTGGGTCGGGTAATTGGGTGAATATGGTTTTTAAAAATGAAAAACCTATAAAAATAAATTGGTTACAAGTAAAACCAGACCTGAACTCAAAAAATTCACTTACCCAATTATGTCAACAATTTTTTTATTTTCATAGGGAAGAAGGAAAATGCCAAAGGTGTTGGTCATAAACCAAGTCATATTTTCAAAACTGACGCGGTGCATTCTATATATTGAAAATCAAAATATGTTAGAGTTGTAAATTAAGATGTTGCACATTTTAATTATTTTGATGCTAGAGAAATTTTATGTCATGCAACTTTAGTTTGTTGCAAGTATTTTATTGTGGGATTTATGGTTTGATATTATCATTTATTATTTTATCATGCTAAAAAAAGAGTGAAAATAAATTACGTAATTTAAAAAAAAAAGGGTATTTTTTATGAAAAATTAGAAGGACTCATCATTTTAATTATTTAAATTTAAAAAAGAATAACAGAAAAATAATTTGGGTAACCCAGAACCATTGGTTAATTATAATGAGATCTTGGAAGAAGTTTAGGTACATCACATCAATGTACTACCGACTCTTGTCATTGAAAATACTACATCCAATTAGATAAAGGAGTTAAGCTCTGATACACCTAGTCATGCGTGATCTCTGTCAGCCTCCATACATGGTTTATTTTCAATTTACAAGACTTTGAAATGATGATCATAGAAGACTTCTTGAAGGCAGCTGAGGTTATATGAACACCTTCTAATTTGTCGCACTCGATTTGAGATTCTTGTAAGTCTAATCCAAGTAACTGACTAAAAAACTCACCACCTTCTTATTTAGGCATTGGTGGTGACTAGCCCAAGAACTTATCATGGATAAACAAGTACATCATATATGACATATCGTTCAATGTGATAGTCGTCTCACAGATGGACAATTGAAAGATATTGGTCTCTCTATGCCATTGACATCGACACGACACCGACACATATAATTACACTAAATTATTTGATTTTCTCAGATTATTAATAGTGTTGGTGTATTAAAGTTTGTGTCGTATATAGTGTCTGTGTTCATATCCATACTTGATAAGTTTTGGTTCTCATATAGCAACAAGGATGGTGTTTAAATATTGTCGGATCCGTGAATGGTTCGATGACAATCTCATGTTGTTGCTACATGGTTTCAGATTCAAGATTGGTGATTTTAGAAAACTTTCTAGCATTTGAGGATTTCATCAAGAAACATGCAATGTGTCCAATCTTGACGCTAGAACCCCATAAATAGCAAGCTAGATTGGGATTTCTTGATCTAATGGCATCAAATCAAAATTTGAGCGATGGAAATTGTCAAATACCAAATCAAAATTGTTGGATTATGTATTCGGATCCTTCCGTATGACAATATAATAATTAACCAGAAATTACATTTGTACAACAAACAACTTTTAAATAACTTATCTCTCATATTCACATTGTTTTTTATTTTTCTCTATTGTTTTTTTACCAACAAGAAGAAAAAGAAAGTTGTCCTATAAATTAGAATCCTGCTCTTTACCCAACACATTTTGCTCGCGCACAACTGAAATACCGAAAATATTCTTGTGTGAGTTAACTCACGCATGTGTTCAACGTGACTCAACACAAACAGAGAGATTAACACATGCGTGAGTTAACTCTCGCTAGTTTTCAAATTCAAAAAGAGGGCAAACTCACGCTATTTTTATTTACATGGTGAGCGGTTGTGCTTGCTATATATGTGTGACTACTAGCTTATTGTAAGGAAGAAGAAAATCCAATGTTAAGAGACAAACACACTAATAAAAATGGGCAATCCCTCCAACCATACTCATAATCTCATTCACCTTATCATATTTATAATCAACTAAAAAATTCATTTAATTAGTTAGTACTCATTCATAAACCATTAGCTATTGCTACCCCAGCATACAACATATCCTCAACCTCTAATAACTCCTCACCATGTCACATTTGCTTTGCTTGAATCATTACTGAAATTTGTTCAATGTTAGAAAAAGGAAATCAATGCATTTGTATAATTTTTACCTTTGTGGTGTTATTTTTTCGTCTTAAACAAATATCCACGGATAATTAAGAATTCAACAAGTAAGTAAATAAAATTTTGACAAGAATATATTGTAGTGTTATGATTATGTGATAGCAAGTGATAATAATAATTCATTTATGAGACACACAAATATATGCATTCTACGAGTATGATAACAAATTGTTTGCTCCCTTTTTGAATTTGAAAGCTAGCGTCAGTTAACTCATGGCGTAAGTTAACTCACATTGTGTGAGTTAACTAACGAAGAATTTTACACATATGTTAATTAACTAGCGCATGAGTATTTTAGTCAGTTTGGTTGGATGGGAGCAAAACTTGTTAGGAGAAGAGCAGAATTCTAAAAATTATTCATAATCAACTTTGACACAAGTATTCCTCATGTCCAAGACACAATTCAATTGTGACATCATCGAGACGATATAGTTGACGAATATCTTTGATTTAATAAGACGAAAGAAGGAAAAACAATCTTTTCCAACCCTTACTTATCATTTTCGGATGTTACTTGTATTTAGGGCGGAGGTAGCAATATAGTTATGATATTCAAACATCTATTTTATCTACATGTGCTACATTTGACTAATCACATTAGAAAATAGGCTAAACTACAATTTTGACCTCTTAAGTTTGTCAATGTTGCGATTTTGGTCCCCTAATAAAAAAAATGAATATTTTGACCCCTGAGATTTAGCCCATTTACAATAGTGACCTTTTGGCCAATTTTGACCGGGTCAACGCCTACGTGACAGCTCACTTGATTAAGTGGCGTGCCACGTGTGTAATTACTAATTAAAAAAAAGAAAAAAGCTACATGTTTATTGATGAATTAGAAAAAATAAAAAAAGGAAAGAAAAAAAGGATGGAGCACGTGAAACCAAAAAAAAAACCCAACAACTACATCCATCAATCCTTCTCCTTCATCTTCTTCACCTATCAACTTCAAAAAACCCAAAAGAATTTTTTTCCCTAAATCTGAAATCTTCATAATATCAAACACAGCAAACCAATGTTCTTGATCATCCTCTCTTCTTCTCTATTCACAAAATCAAACCAAAAACTTAAAATCAATCTAGAAACCAAATTAAATCCTTAAACAATTTCTGAGTTTTCATTCAAACCCAACTAAACTCCAAAAATTAATTTTAAGAGTTTGGGTAATTTACAAAACTTTCCGGTGTAAATTCCGTGAAAAAGAGTGAGGTTACCACTTACCAAAAGCATATTGGTCCTTTTGTCCCTCCTTCGAAATCCATGGTGAGCAAAATAAGTAGCCTGTGATATTCAATCTCAATAAACATTCATTCCATGATTGAGTCAAAAACTGAACAAAATGAATATATACCTGGAAGGGAAGAAGTATATTTAGCAGTCCAAATTTCCATAATAACCCCAAAGAAGCTTCACCAGAACCATAAGCTAGCATATAATTTATTTCCATCCATTGAGTAAAGGTGCTTTCCGTGAGGTACGGAAACACATCTAAGCAAATTGATTGCTGTTGATTTTACTTCATACACTTGTAGTTTCTTTGATGAAGGATGTTGTTGGTAGCTGGTTAGTGTTGGTAGAGAGAAAGAAGGGTTTAGAGAGAAGGGTTGAAAGAGGTGTTAGTCACGTGCCAAGCCTTTCCAATTTTTTTTTTTATTCAAATAATTACACAGGTGGTGTTTTGTTTTAAAAAAAATGGAAAAGTACACAGTTGGCCTGCCACATCCATTAATGAAGTGACACCTAAGAGTTGACCCTGTCAAAATTGGCTAAATGGTCACTATTGCAAAGGGGCTAAATTTTATGGGCTAAAATATTCATTTTTTTTATTAGGGGACAAAATCGCAACATTAACAAACTTAAGGAGCTAAAAGTGTAGTTTAGCCTAAAAAATATGATTGACTCAATTAAATAGATGATTAATTCAATGTACGGTTAAAAATATGGTCAATTAAATACATGATTAACCACAATTTTCGATGTACTCTAAAGTAATTAGATATTCAACTAAATTAACCACGATTTTGCATACAATTAACTAATGTTATAGGAAAATTGGGTGTCATGAATCATTTTTAAATGTCATATATATGCACAAGAAACAACACTATACCAAGAAGAACTGTTCAGCTGTTGAAATAATTGAACCAAATATTGTTAATTTTCTTCGGGGAACCCAAAAACCACAAATATTAACAAAACAATACAACTTATTGACAAGTCTTATCCCACTAATTTAAAGAAATAAGCTGAAAACAACTTATTCACATTGACAAGTTATAAGCAGTTTTAATTAAGTTCTCATAAACAATATCAGAAGTGGTGTTTATGTCAGATAAACTTAAATAAACCAATCCAAACCAACCCTAAGTCAAAATACTATTAAAACAAGATATGAAATTGCATTGAAACAAGAACCAAGCAATCACAATTGGTAAAAGAATCTCAACATCAACATGGGATCTTAGAGGTGAACCACTCCATAACATGAAGAGGAGCCTTTACCAATACCAAAGCAAGTTCCACAATTACTGTCAAGCACAAACAGCAAGGGCATATGCATGTCAATGTCAACCTGCAAATATTATGTAGTAAAGTTTTAGTCTTTTTCATATTTTCATTCAATCAAAACCAAACCCATATCACAGAATAAGAAATCACATGGTAATTTTACATATTAAAGATACCACAAAAAAATGATCATAGAAAATGAGAGAAAGAGTGATGAATATGTTACCCAACGATCCAAACAATAAGACCAATGATTGAGATAAGGAGGCAAAGAAAGGCAAAGGGAAGACCCAGGAGAAAGCCCAAAGGCCTGCAATCACCATTTGAATTACACATAATTTCTATGAATTTTTTTAGTTCTGTTTGTATCAGAAAAATGTGATAAAAAACAGAACAAGAACAATAAGTAGGAGTAATTTGACAATTCTTGTTTTGATTCTTTTGTTGTTTTTTTAGGAAGGGAAGTGTGACACGTTTTGTAATGATTTAATTGAAAACTTAAAGCCAAAGCAACTGTTCACTTAGATAAACACAGCTAGCAGGCACCAGTAAGTTTTTTCAGGAAAGGAAAGTTTATATTTTTTCAGATTGAATACATAAAAGTCAATAAAATAACAATTTAAAATGTTAAAAACTTTCTTCTTTATGAATTTTTCTTTCCTTTCTCAAAAACTGACAATTGGTGAAACAATCACTATGCAATAATTCTTTAAAAAAAAAATTACTATGCAATAATGAAATTTAATATACACAAGTATCGGTCGGAGTTCGAACTTTAGACGTTTCACTTATTCATTTAAGATAATTTTTAGCCACTAGGTTATTCAACAAAAAAAAAAACGCAAGAAAACCTCTATCATTAATTTATTTAAAACTATATTATTTGGATAAATTTAACAATTAAAATATGAGTTACACTACCAAAAATAGTTATTTTAAACAATTCCCTAAAGGCGTTTAGAGTCCCCTATGACAAATACTAATTTAAATACTTTTCTTGTAAGCTTTTAAAGATTCTATTCGCCAATAATATTGTGCTCAAATTCATAATATGCTTTTGTAACCAAAAAAAAAATATGCTTCACCATTTACTTACATTGACAGCCTAGCATGTTCTATTAATTCTTTACATTGTGGTCCTTGGAATTTAGGGTGTAAAGTGCATTTTCCCTTGAATAATATAACAAAGATTTGAAGACATGTGATTATGTGAGTAATACAAAGCACTCTCATAAAATAAGCTAAGCTATGATCATCGGCTTTAATCACATTGAATGTGGTGCTATAGCCTACAAGGCATTCATAAATTTTGTATTTACATTAGTGTGTATACACCAGCAAGCAACAACTGGTAAATTATATGTACCCAAAGTAAAAAAAATAATTTTGTCACTCCCTTTTGGTCACACACACTTCTCATTGAGAGGGGATAGGAGGACAAATCGATTTTGGAATTTGCATCAGCATTTGCAGTCAAAGTTGACAATGTTCCTAATAAAAGAATTGCATCACCAAACCTATCTTTAAAAAATACTCTAGTCCAGATGCATTAATAATTCAATGAACTTAAAAAAAGATTTTTCTCTTATAATTAGGACTAGAGGGAGTATATCATATTCTTGGGCTTGTTGGCTGTTAGGGAGACAAGACAAGTTCCAATATCAACTATAATATCTTTCAGTTGAATACAAAATTTGCTAAATATATCGTGCCAAGATCATTCAGGTGGCCTTGTCAAACTTGAATTCTCTGTTTCCATAGCAATGATGGAAGCCACCCTCTCATAAACCTGTAGCACCACATTGTTCAAAGCTTGTCTGTCTTTGTGGGCTGTGGCAATGGTTATCAAATCCAGATTCAAATAGCAAATCCGAAGATCTTTTCTCGGAATCATGAAAGAAATCTTCTACATTGCCAATAAAAATGTCATTTTTCTGTAAAAAAACGAGAGACATAACAAAATTATAAATTGATATAACATATATGAGCCTTAGAATAATTCAAGTCATATATATCAAATGACAAAAGAAAAGTGGTTGGTTATATATAGCGTTAACAAAAAAAGTTGCTGCTACACTAAGTTTAGGTAGCAATTCATTTGAATAAATCAGGATTCGTGTTCGTGTTCAAATAGATACACACTAATGATTTGTATCGAATGGGTTCAATTTAGTATCAAATTAAGATACGACTCCCATTTTTTATAATGATAACCAAGGCAAGTATTCAATACAGAGAGCATTTTTAGTCATTTTAGTATTTTTATTGAAACCTTTTCCCCATCCCTAGAAAGGTGATACCTTGTGAAAACTGAAAAGTAAGATCCAAAGTCAACAAAAACATAAACATTTATGCAAAAATGGTTTGGACTCATGTTAATTTGTCAATCATCATAACTGCACACAAGAAGTTGATCAATGAGCTCTATATAATCAAGTTATATATATGAGTCCTCTACAAACCCTCACCAAAATATACACTACCTTGACAAATTTCTCAGTACTGATACATCAATTCAATTTCAACCCACAAATTTCTCAGTGCTGATGTCTAAATGTATCAGCAGCATACAAAGCATTTTCATTATTAAATCAGTACAAGTACTTCCACTTCGCCACATATTTTATATCTGATACACTCGAACAAAAATGAATTATAGATTCATGAATATAGCATTTTTTTTCTTTCTCCAAATGATGTTAATCACAATGTGCTGGGAAACTTCTATTTGAGGCCTTAAAAGGAAAATTGGAGGCAAGCCCGGGAGCGAGTTACCTGGACTAGTGGGAGTGGGATCACTGCCAAACATGCTGCAACACTGTCTGCTGATTTCTCACATTCCCCCCCCTAGCAAATTTTGAGGTGGCATCTGATTGTTATATTATTTTTGCTTATGCACGTTTTCATTGATATATTTGTTAAGCTATTATTGTGAAGTATGCGTAAGTTCTTTGTGTATTTTAAATAAATTTGTTTCAAGAGCTCTATGATCATTCTCCTCTCAATATGAGACCGAGTGATTTTTCTTTCTTAGGTCTCAAAGAGCATTTGATTTTGGCACAATAAAGTAGAGGTCATTTGCTCTCAATTATACTGAGTGGGATTGCCAACTTTTAATGTATTATTTTTCCATTTTCTTAGATTATTTTTGCTAGCAGCTATCATAACTTCCTCTTTTTCACTCTGCATCATTTTATATTATACATCTAAACTATTTTCTTTTGTTCCCTAAGGCCTAAACATTGCTGCATCTTTCCCTTTAAAATTTGCAGATATATAATGAAGTATAACTATTAAAAAGTTTTGGTGGAATTCTTAAGGATCATGACCTAGATAATGCCCATCACAAATCTTTCAAAAAAAAATGCCCATAACAATGTTTTGGTTCTTTTATCGGGTGATCCAATGATCTATTTTTAAGTTGGTTGTCTCACTAATATGGCATCATTGAGTCTGCTCTCTTAGATGATAATATTGTCTAATTAAACTTAAAACTATGTTCTGTGTTACATGTAATCACACTAATTTCTCATTACATAATTCTCTTATATTTTAGAATAATTATCTTACAAGATTTTTTAAGAGCAAATATATGACCCCGTGCACGGGTAACTACACGTGTAATAGTACTAAATAAACTAAAACTAGCATGTGATTTCATTTGAAATGTTTGAGAACGGACAAGCTAGCATTGCATTGTTGCTTTATATCATATGGATGTCATTGTTTTTTTTGTGTCTTTAGTGTATTTTAGATACGAGAGAATGATGAATGAATAATTAAAATAAATTAATAAGATGAGAAAGAACAATTGGTTAAAAAGAGATACGAACAAAGGCAAATGACACCCAAATGAAATCACATGTAACAGCTTGTATTCAAACTGACGCATCCCATTGATTTTAGTTTAGCATAAATTAGAAAATATATTACTCCCTCCGTCCCGGATTAACTGAGTCTTTTGCTCATTTCACGCATATTAAGACAATTTTATAAATGAAGAGAGAAAAATGGTTTTAAGTGTTCTTGTTAAGTATTGGTGCATTCTCCACTATCATAAATGCAAAGTGAAATATATTAAATTGGGAGTGATGAAAGTAATATTAATTAGAGTTATAAAGGGAAAAAAATAATTAATATTGTATTGAAAAGTGAAATGACTCAATCATTTTAGGACACTTTTTTTTTGTAAATGGCTCAGTTATTATGAGACGGAGGGAGTATAAGCTAAAAAAATTAGAAAATATTTAATTTTGAGAGGTGGAAACTATTTAATTTAAATGTACTATAAATATAAGTGCAACATCATTAAAAAAGATTAAATGTCATAACCACCTAGAGTTATAACACAAAAGATGATATGAAGAGGATATAAAGCATTATGAAGAGTCTTTCCCTTCGTAAATAACTTCGGCTTGTACAGATGCTCTTCTGAACCGAACAAGTTTGGTCAGCAAATCAGATCTGGCGTATTCAACAGGCTTCACAATCATTTTTTCTAGCATAGGAGAATACATGAGAAGAAATTTGATAAAATCTAATTCAGATTTGATGCCAGCGATGCCACCTATGCCCACATGTCGAACTCGGATGGGCATGTCTGGCCCTGAAAAGGTATCTTCCCAACAATAGGAGCCGAGTGTTAAAAGGACATCCGCCTCCTTATAATCTGCCTGCATGAAATTTTTACAAATTCATGGATCAAAGCGGGAAAGATTGTATGCATAAGAGAGACATAGAACATACTAAAACTTCAAAGCTAACATTGTGTATAGACTGATAAAAGACGAAAGATGGGGGTACAAGAGTCTCTTATTTGCATGACTCATGCACTAATCATGTAATAAACTTCTTAATTCCAAGACTAAACACTAGACAAATGCTTAAGGAAAATAAGGTTCCACAAAAACAAATGTGCAAGTGCAACCACAAATCAGAAAGAAAAGAAAAATGAAGCCAAAAAAATGAGCACTCACAATTATTTCTAATCTTTGTAGATTAGGTGAGCTTCTAAGCAAGCAAAGAGCAGCCAAAACTTCATTCATGTCATTGAACCTTATGCATATGAAAAGAAAACTTAAATTGACAAAAGTAGTAGGAAGCTTTACTGGCACTGGCACATCACCTGCAGCCAAATACTGAAGCACAACGAAAGAATGGCTCCAAATCAGATTGTGATTCATTTTAAATTTTTAGGGGGTGGGGGGGAACTGACGGTCAAATTCAACATTCATATGCTCGAGCATTTTACCTTTAAAAAATGGTGACTGATGTCAAGATGTTGTAAGTGAGGTAGATGAGCAAAATAACTGAGCAAATTGCTTGAGCATCCCCTCAATCTACTTTGATTGCTTTGAGTGTCGAATAACAAACTTAGCTCAGTTAATTGGAAACTGTTGTAAAAGCTAAAATCCACAAAGTCACCAAGGAGGCTAAAAAACTTCAGATTTGGTGCATGAATATTAACTTGGGTTAAACCATCAGGTTCTATCAAACTCAAATATTCAAGTAGAGGGCAGCCAGATATCATTTTTTCAAAAGCAGCATCAGCCATTGAAATGTTATGTAGTTCAAGTCTTTTCAAGTTCCTGAAGCCTTCAAATGTTGTTGGAGGTTTAAGCCAACAAGAAGCCAACTTTAAACGTTGCAAACTTTGACAGGAGAATAAGCACCAAGGTATCTTATAGATTTCATCCTCTGCCAAAACATGCAGCACAAGCTCTTTAGTAGACCTTCCGATTAGATAAACAATCCACCGATCAAATTCATTCCCAGGAATCCCTTCAACGAAATCCTGACCAGAGTCAGAGAACTCGAACTTGTTGATAGGTCCAGAGTGAAGTAAAAGTACATGATCAACAATTTTCAAAAGCTTGTTCTCAATATCTAAAAGGTCTTGGGAACCTCTAGCAGAGACACAACGTCTATCAAACACAAGATTTGGTAGTGTGTACCATTTGTACCTCCATTGGCTGGACAAAACACTTGTTCTCACTGCTTCCCTAATTGGCAAGCAAGACAGAATCTGATCTATTACATGACCCGGTAAGCAACTAATTCTATCCAGCTCTGCATCAATTACTTTTCGGGTAGTAGACTTTCTTCGCTTTCTTCCCTTTAGATAGATATATTCAAACAGGAATCAAAAAACAAACTAGGTAGTGTATATATGTATCTAAGTATGCATACAAGAATCATAGCCAGGTCAACCGAGAGACAATCTTGAAACTCATACTATTTTTTTTTTTTCTTTTTCGAATAAGCCAAACTAGCCCACCGAAATCTGCACCGGGCAGAATTAAAACTGAGACCTTGGGAGAAATACACTCCAAGATCTCAAGCCAACACCACTAGGCCAACCCAAAAACTCAAACTAATATAACTTCATTAAATGAAAAATAGTACGGGGTATTAGCCATTTTGGTATCTGAATGTGTGACGAGTAGCCACAATAGTCCTTGAATGTATTGAAATTTCAAAATGGTCCCTGGTTCCGCACTTCATTAATCCAAATAGTCATTGACATTGATATAGTCGTCAATGTTGACAATAACTTTTTTATTATAGGGATTGATATGACAGTAAATAAGTAATAAGTACTTATACGGACTGATATGACAGTAATTGTGACAATATTAAAAGAACATTTTTACATGAAAGACTATTTTGACTAAGGAAGTGAACTATCGGGCGACTATTTTAGAATTTCGATACATTCAGGACTATTATCGCTACTATTAGTTGAAAATAGTACGGTTATTTACTCTTCTTCAATCGAACAAAAATAAAAATAAAAATCATGAAATGCATATTATACATACGACAAAGAAGAATAATTCTAGAAATTACCATGTGAAGCTATCGATTGAGTAGTTCCGGCAAAAGAATGCAATAATGTTGTGAATGTGATGGCTACAAGAAACAAGAGATTAATTAATATGAGAAAAAATAGTAAACAAGTGAAAAATGAAGAAGAAATTATGCATTGCATATTGATGAGGAAAACAATTGAACGAGAAGAAGTCGAAGTAATGAATCTTTTTACCGAAAAAGTAGTCGAGAGAATAGTTGGTTCCAATTCGAAACAAAAGTTGAGATCTACCAGAATGGAAGTGGAACAACTCTACGAGTCTATGGCTTAAATATTTTTTTTTTTATCTTTTACTAAATATTTGTTTTGGTCATTTATCTTTTTTCTAAATCGTTTTTTTTGAAAAAAAATATATGTTTCAGTCATTTTTACATACCAAAGTGAATGGAAATAAATGATTTACAAAAAAGAAAAAAGATCAAAACCGATTTTTAGTACAATTTTTTTTAATGATTTTGGTTTTCGGCGGTTTCAAATAAGATCTACGTGGAATTTTTTATGTTGTACTTGATTAATTAGCGGAGGTTTACCGACCTTCTAATTTACGATGGTTTCAAACATCTTTTATAATGTCTTGTCAACTGGAGAAAAAAATATCTAACTAACCGTTTTACTATAAAAAAAACAATTTTATAATTTATAGCAATAGTAAAATATGTAATTCATTTTTTAAAAGTAATCACCCGACAAACTCTGTCATTTCAACTTCATATTTAATACTTATTACAACTTCACTTTTGTGTTTATATATTATAATTTATTTAGAAAATGTTGATAATTGCTCCTGAGACACTTGTTAAAGAATTATAAAAGAAAATATTACTTTAAAAATTGTGTATTCTATTTTTTGAACCGAACTTCTTTTTTCGGTTTCGCCACCAGTCATGAGGACTAAATTTATGTATAAGGATAGTTTAGTTTTTTTTTATTAGTTTAGAGATTAAATTGACGAGAGTGATAGTTTACGAACTAAATTGAGTGTTTATTCATTTATTTATCATGTTTATAACCATTTTTGGCACTTAAGTAACAATTCACTCGTTTTGTTTTGATTTTATTATTTGAAAAATGATTTTTTTAGAGTCTATAATACAAAGAATTTTTAATTTTAAATTGTTATTTCAAATTTTTGTCAATAATTTAACGAAATTTTATGCTTCTTGAATTTTGGTTATATAGTTTGAATCTTAGGTTAAACAAACAACACTCACATTGTTGAAGAGAAAAAGTTAGATTCCTCATCTATTTATGGTGATTATGGAAATAGTCTTCCCTTTTTGCGAGCCTCGTTTCATAAATTCTATTAAAATTTATGAATTTCGTTTTTTTTACAGAATAAATGAGATTTGTTAGAAATGTAATAATTAGTTACTTGTGTGTTCCACTTAGTGAAAAATTTTAGGTACTCCCTTGAAGAGATCGAATGATTATTAAGTAGTAATATTAAAAAAATTATAAAATGTGTGATTTGTATATACAAGACTCACTTAGGGTATTTTTCAAAAAAAAAAAATCCACTTAGGATCCGTTTGGTTCGAGAATTAGGAGGGGGGAAGGGGAGGAATTTTAACGAATGGGAGGGGAGATGAGATATTTTAATTAAAAATGTGTTTGGTTCACAAGGGGAGGGAGGGATTTTAAAATTATTTTACTGTTTTACCCTTAAACTTAATTAAACAATGATAATAAAGTAATGAAACAATAACGATGTAATCGATAACAACATGATGTAAACGATGGAATAATCGATTAGTAATAGGGTTGTCACAAGTAGTGATAAGAGTTTTTACAAGGAAATTTTTTAATAATATGAAATAAAAGTTGTTACAAGGATAATATAACCTAATAATAATAAAAGTTGTTAAAAAATAATATAGCCTAATAATCTATACTATATATAAAGAAAACAATCTCTTTCAGCTTTTGGGTTGGATTTTTCTCTTTCCAAAAATACCCTCAATTTTCAATACAAATAACACATGTAACAAGTAGATAAAAATGAATTTAAATATTAAAACAAATGTAACAAATACGATATGAATATATATATATATATATATATATGCCTGTCTTTTTCCTTTATCTTTTACAAAGTGTAACAAACTAGATGAGTATATTTATATATACTTTTTTTATTATCCCAATTATATCCTTAAATAACTTTTTCTATAATAAAGATTGTTGTTGGTGTCATTAAAAAAATTATATTATATTTTTTTGTTATATTGTTGATGTCATTGAAATAGATAATCATGGTTAGTTTGGTTTGTTATAACTTGAAAGCAACAGACATTTATATTTTTAGTTTTAATCAAAATCAAAATTTCATTTAAAAAACACTATTCATAATTTTCAAACCTTAGTGCAATAAAACGAGTGGAAAGACGGGCACGTGAGTGCCCGTCTTTTCGCTAGTAATAATAATAAAAGTTGTTTCAAGGATAATATAACCTAATAATAATAATAAATGTTGTTGCAAGGATAATATTGAGATTTTAAATTAATCTAAGGATAATTTTGACATGATAATAAAATTTGCTCCCCTCCTCTCCCCTCCCCTTCTAAAAATTGAACCTAACACTTCAAATTAAAAATCTCCCCTTCCCTCCAAAACTCTCGAACCAAGGACCCTTAAACACTCAAAATGTAGAGTTGTATTATGGATGCTCTAACTCACTTAAGCTTTTTTTAATTTTTTTTTTTCTTGTTGAATAATTTTTAAAGATTCTATTCGTCAATAATGTTTTGTTTAGATTTATAATATGCCTCATCATGTATTTATATTATTACCAGCCTTGCAAGTTTTACTGTACAATTATGTAAGTATAGTTTCAAATCAACATTGGGGTCATTAGAAATTAGGGTGTAAAGTGCATATGATTTGAAGGCATGTGGTTATGTGAGTCATACAAGACACTCTTATAAAAACAAGCTGAGCTATGATCATTGACTTTAATCTCCTTGGATATGTTCATCTAAGTATCTGTTAATTTAGAGCATCTCAAATGGAAATTCTCAAGGGGTTCCTAAATAACAGAATATGATTTTGGTTTGCCACATGTGAGTTTGAGTTTAAAAAATTTAGTGCCATATCAAAGGAACTTTGAGAGAATTCCATGGGTTTTAAAATAATATCTTTTTGTGCATTTGATAGTGTAAAAGCATAAGAGAATACGCAATACTAAAGAGAGATGTGATGTTTGTGAGTTAAGTAACCCAGTGATATGAACTCTCATTTGAATGAAAATTTAGGGCATCATAAAATTGAATTACCCAGGATGCGAAGGGCATCATAAAATTGAGTTGGCATGTAATAATTGACACAATTAAAGACTTAAAATGAGTTTCTTAAAATTTTCATTCGAGATACTCTTAGACATTCAAATAATTATGTATTTACATCAATGTCTATACTGACGGCGTAAACAAGCAACAGCTGGTATAATTTGTATGAACGCAAAGTAAATACTAATTGTGTCACTTCCTTTTGGCCTCGCTTCTCATCAATTGTGGACGCGTGGGACAAATGAATTTTGGAATTTGAATCAGCACTTGGAGTCAAAGTTGACAATGTTGTGAATGAAATAATTGCATCACTAAACTCATCACTCTACTTTTGGCATAGGCTTGTCGGCGATTTGGGAGACATGTCCCAATATCAGCCAATATCTTCAGTTGAAAAAAAAAGAAAATATCGTGCCTAGATCATTCAGGGGGCCTTGTCTAGCTTGAATTCTCCCTTTCCATGGCAATGATGGTAGCAACCCTCTCATAAACCTGAAACACCACATCCATATGCATCAATGTAAAACCAAAAAGATAGAACAGTTTGGAATTGAAATAACAAATCACAGGCCGAGACGGAGGCAGAGTTTTTAGGAGGGGTTTAGTAAGCAATTTATAGAGTTTAAGGCGACAAGTCAATTATGGTGATGATCATAACGTCGTTGCAAGTGTTGTAGTTAATGATGATGTTTGTCAAAGAAACGAGAATGCTTTTGTTTGAGACAATATTTGTGACTGTTCAGTTTAAACAAATTTTCTACGGATGAAAATCCGACCTAGCTCTGTTCCTGATTACAGGAATAGCCAAGATGATTGTCACTTACTTCAGAGAGCTTTTCTTTATTATCATCTTTGTTTTTCTTGTCCTGATTGCTAGTTGATGGTGAATCGTACCTAGACAAGAGAAACGAGACAATTAAAAAGTGTAAGATCAAAATGAAAGCAATGGGATGGAAATTTCAATTATGTCGTATGACATGAACCAACAACTACTATACAGAGTTTCTTACCAATCACGGGGAATGCCTGCTTCTTCTCGAGCCACATAATTGAAGGGACCCTTTAGTTCTACATTGTATTCCTCTAGCAAATCTGCAGGGATATAGAAAATTTTCATGTTGAGCTTGATAACCTTCAGTATGATGGTATGTAAGCAGATAAGCTTGGTTGTTAAACAGGCTTCCCAACCTTTAAAAGTGGAGTCAGGGGCACGCCCCATTTTTTGACAGACAGAAAGAAACCAGTAGAGCCCAACTGCTACATGTGCAACTTCCTCTTCAGCAATTTTAGCCACAATTTTAGATGTCCTGTTATCTCCAAATCCAACTAATTTTTGCACCAAGCGTGGCCCAGCATCAAGTCCTCTAGCCTCCTAAAAAGAAAAATAAATAAATAAATATGTACGATTAGAAGATCAAGATCACATAATTCAAAGCTTATGTCTTTGGCAAGTAACATCTATACTGCGACAAAGCAGTTTAAATCATTTTAGTATTTTACTAAAAAACTGCTCCCAACCAACATAGTGTTGCACAAGTGGTATATATTTGGGTCCCTTAAACATTTGGTCAGGGGTTTCATCCCTCTGACCAGTGCGCATGGAAAAACATTTGTTGGAAGAAGTCAACCCCTAAAATGGATCTCAGTTACCTCGAGGGATTAGTTGCATGCGGAAGATACCTTGGTTTACCAAAAAAGAAAAAAAATAAATACCCAATCCTAGAAAGGTAATAGTAATACCTTGTGAAAACTGAAAAGTAAGATACAAAGTCAACAAAATGTTGATGCGCGTGTGGACTCAAGTCAATCATCATAACTTCAAACAAGAATCAATGAACCTTAATAAGATCATGTTGCATATAAAAATGTCCTCTAGAAACCTTCACCAAAATACACACTGCCCAGACAAATTTTTCATTCTAGTACATCACTTTCAACCGACACATGAAATAAAATATTATTCTAAAAGACAATGATGTCTAAATGTATCAACAGCATACAAAACATAAATTACACTCACCAGTAAGAGTATTTCCACTCACCAGTCGCCACATGCTTTATAACTGGCACACTCGAACAAAATAAATTACAGCCTCGTGAAAATAGCTGCATCAACATATTTACTACACATTTTTTTCTCCAAATGATACCCCGACCAAATGTACTGGAAAACTTCTACTCGGGATCTAATAAGGAAAAAGATTAGAGGCATGCTTGAGAGGGAGTTACCTGGACTAGTGGAATCACTGCCAAACGTGCAGCAATATTGCCTGATGATTTCTCACATTCCTTCCATAGCAAATTGTGAGCTGGCATATCTCCATATCTAGTTGGAAAAGACAACCAAAAATAAAAATTTCAGCACAATCAAACTAGTTTTGGCCTAAAAGTGAAGTAAAAACTAAATTTTGCTTACTTGAAACCCAGTTCAGCAAGCCTCTGTGAACACCAAGAGAAATGGCGACTCTCATCATCAGCAACATGAGCAAAATCAGCAAAGAACCCCTCCCCAAGAACATCACTATAGGGAGAAAATCGAACAACAGTATCCCAAGCCAAATCAATTGCATTGAGCTCCACATGTGCTAGATTATGAAGCAAATAAGCATTTAAAGGCAAACCCGAGTTTTTAGGCGCAGGAATTTCCTTAGTGGAAACCTAAAATCAAAGAAAACAACTTCATTATGCATCTTACCATAGTTATCCATATCTTATGACACAAGCAAGTCATGCCTCAACCTCGATTCAAAACAAAACTGAATTCAATTGATATAAATCACAACATTTATTCATTTTGAATATAAACCTCAAGTGCCAACATTGATTTCAATTCATCATGATGAACCTCAATTAACTTTGATGAACCAGAATGCATTGCACACACAATTAAGATAAAGAAAAGCCATGAAGAAGCATAGAAGCAAACAAGCATCAAAGAGAACAAAAAATACAAAATTTCCATAATGGGGTTTGAGATAACAATCCAAAATTAAAACAAACACATGGTGTGCAAAAGAGTGAACAAACCAGTTCAGGCTTTTCGGGTCGAGCGGGTCGAGAAGGAGGGTCTGACTGACCAAGAGGAAGATGACCGCGGCGCCAGAGGGAGAAAGCAAGATGGGAGAGACGAGACTTTTCAAGAGGGTCAGTGGTGGAAAGAACAATAGAACCAAACTCGGTCAAAGAAGAAGCTTCTCCGAAAGGAGAATCATGGAGGTTAGGTTCGGGTTGAGGAGAAAGTGGACCCCACTTGCGATTTTGGTTGAGAGGACTGTGTCGCCATGAATGGAGACCAGACCAGGGAGAAATGGTTGAAGAAGAGAATAAGCATCTTATAGGTTTGAAGGAAGTGTGGGATGAGAATGAGGGTGATAGTAGCAACGTTGTGAGTTTCAGACGCTGCATTTGCAATACAATTACTCTACTAGAGCCTAAGTTCACCAAGTTTTATCATAGGTTTGGGTTGGAATTATTCCATGTTAAATATTTTAGGTAGAGTTTTACCAAATAATCAAACAATTTTACATCTGATTCATCATAATATTCATTCATAGTAGTATAGAAAGTTCTTTGATGTATTATTACATTTGTTTATTGGGTGGGTTATAGTTGATGACTCCAATTTTGAGCAGCGAACCACATAAATGAAGCTTGATAGTTGTTGTCTTAAAAAAATGCATTCTTATCATCATAAGCACTTATAGGTAATCTTGATGAATCCCTAAAAAAAAGGTAATCTTGACGAACTTTTTTATCCAATAAACCTTATCACATTAAACATGCAAAACAGACACAATACTTCATGGCATCAAATTCAAGAGTTCATCTTTGCTCCATTTATCTTTCCTCAATTTACCCCATTTCAAGTTATGGATGTGTGACATGTGGAAAAAATAAAATCAATGGCTGTGATTAAATGGCTTGGAAAAATCAATTCTTTAATGAGGAAAAGGAAATACGCGCGCTCTGCTATCAAACTCTTCTTCTTCCTTTCTCAGACAACTTTCTACCTTCCTCCCCCATAATCATTGAAGCCACCTCTCCTTCCCACCGGCTCCGCCGTCACCTCTCCCTCTCTCTCGCCACTGCACCTCTCTCTTGGTCTCCGTCAGTATCATGAGCGAACCCCACCATCCCGCTACCAACACTAACCAACCCGTCGCCGCCGTCTCCGACCATCCCAGCGCCTCTGCCATTGTTGTTGATCAAGGTAATATAGTTTGCCTTCTCTATTTTATTATTTGTCGTCTCTTTATTACATGATGTTGTTTTACTGTGTTGATGAAAAAATAGTTTCCTGGTTCACTTACGTGCGGCTTCACTTACATGATATACATATACATAGCTTTATGGTCACTATGTGTATAACTTTATCTAATCACCATCCTTTCCCCCAATGTTTTTTTAATAGTAATAGATAGCTTTATGGTCAACAAATTATTATGCAGTCTAAGTTTTTCAAGTATATTGATCCTGTCAGCTATTTTGTAGTGGCTTTTTGCTGTTATGTTGTTTCTGTTCAGTTGTTGTCAAAAAATATCAATGCCGCGACTTCAGAATCCTGTACCAAACACATGAAGTATTCCAATAACGGTGACATTACTAATGTTATCATAAAAATAAAAAAAAACAATGTCGCGACTTCAGAATGTTGTTTGTTTTCTAACACTGTTATCAATATATTCATGTAAGTTTATGTCTGAAATCATCACTTATGGTGGCCTTAATCGTAAATTTTGGTGTTTTTCAGATTGTGTCAATAAATTGGTGAACAACATTCATGAAAAAAATGTGCAACACGAACAAGGAAGTATTGCCAACAATGTACCTCACTTGGAAATGAAGTTTGATTCTGAGGTGGCGGCTTATGAATTTTATAATGAGTACAGTAAAAGAATTGGATTTGGTGTTCGTCGAGAATATGGAAATAAAAGCAGAGTACATGGAGTTTTGACTTCAAAAAGATTCACATGCTTCAAAGAGGGTGTACGAGGTGTTGACAAAAGACATATACATTCAAAATTTTTGGAGTTTTGACTTATGATATTACGTGCTGCTAGTATTTTCAATTGTGGTGTTATCATTAGTTGAAGTATTCCAATTACGACGACGTTATTAATAAAAAAACATAAATTACAATCTTAATCACTTTCGAGTACCGAAGGGGAACCACCTATGATTAATTATGTATGTTCATATAATTTTAATCACTTTGAAGACAGGAAAGAGAGTTAGAGCACATTGAAACAATCTTTAACTCTAGCTCCAGCTACAAACCAAGACCAACATAAAATTTTAATAACATTTAGAACAAGCCTCGTCAACCATAAACACCATAAAGGGGCTAACTGAATCAAGCATTTCATTTTATTATGAATTCTTTTGTATGGGTTCATAAATTAAGAAAGTAAAATACGGACAATTGCACTTCCTTGAGCTGGTATTGTTGTATCAGTATAATTTTGATTCAGGCTCGTATCAGACAGTTTGCAACTGCAGTAATTCACATCTTATCCCATCCATTGGTTAACACAAATAATAGGAGATGGAGATTTTATCATTTAGCTCAGTGTTAAAAAATTCATATGTATTCCATATTAGGGACAAACTACATAGTTGCCAAAATTGGGAATTGAGATTCATTATTAGATCAAGCCAGCGTTAATCCAATGAAGGTACACACTTTGTAGAGAACAAAGTCATAATCCATGAAATGAAACAACTCAATACTTCTTAAATAATTTTTTTATGGAATGAATTCTTTCTTAATCAGAAGGGGGAAGAGTGCGCCAGTGGATGGAGGGAGAGGTGCGGTGGCGGCAGCGGCGGCGATGGGAGGGAGAGAGGTGCTATCTGAGAAGGAAGGAGGAGAGTTTGCAAGCGCGTGGGTTTTGTTTCAGAGCAGAGAGCGCGTAGGATTTTTTTCTCATTAAAAAATTGCTTTTTCCAAACCATTTAATCACAACCATTGATTTTATTTTTTCCACATGTCACACATCCATGTCTTGAAATGGGGTAAATTGAGCAAAGATAAATGGAGCGAAGATGCACTCCAAATTCAAATGCCTTCTATAGGATCATAGGCAAGACACACAACTACCTGAATAAATGTTGAATTAGTGGATATGCTCTTTAACAATGAACATGCAAGGTATAGGATCATAGGCACATATAAGCTACTTTATCAACCAACTTCATTAATGAAGTGAAGTGAGATAGTTGTTGTCATGTGGTGAAAAATGTGCAATCTTAGCACAATAGGCACAAATAGGTTATACTCATTAATGAAGTAGTTGATAGTTGGGCCTAAGTCTTGGTTAATGAGTTCTTGAATAGCTACATACACCGTGTATAGCAAACATTGTTCTTTTATTCATTGAGTGGCTCAAGACCAATGAAAAACGTGTGAGTGGGTCAGAGTTTGAGTGGTTCAAGACTAATGTGGGAAAGCAACAAATTGGAGGGAAAAAACTTGATATTCAGGGATAAATTTGTCATTTTGGATGTTAGGGCTGCAATTAGGGTTAGGGATTTGGAGTAATCAGACCACCTTTGATTTATATTAAGCAAGACTAGAGCACCTCCAATGGTGCAACCCAACATTGGTATTTTAGGTGGGGCCCACACCGCCACATCATTTCGAAGTAAGTCATCTATTTTATACTTCAATGGTGCAACTCTTAAAAATTTATATTAGGTCCCACAACTTTAACTCATATCTATATTTAATTTTTCCTCTCAAAAAACAAAATATCTATATTTTATTTTATTTTAACTGAAGTATTAATTTAAGAAATTTTAATTAACACTAATACAGAAAAAAGATTTAAAAAAATTGAATGTAAGTGAGTGTGTTTTGAAAAGGAAAAAAAATGTTGTAATTGAGTCCAAAGTGCTGGTGAGTTTGTCACCGTTCACTTTCTTCTCTAGGCAAAAATGAATGGCAAATAAAGCAAGAAACAAAATTAACTTCCTCTATCCACTATCCTCAAAACAATAATACTATTAAATATATAATTG
>Ga0315913_1001520_pt1 | contig 25757 bp, 16 predicted proteins | sample MpolsnodulesMG_FD_207736 | JGI IMG/M metagenome (GOLD analysis project Ga0315913, IMG submission 207736) | Medicago polymorpha root nodule microbial communities from Los Angeles, California, United States - small nodules | ecosystem: Host-associated > Plants > Roots > Nodule | place: USA...
CAAGGAAGGGGGTAAAATAGACCAACCGGCTTGGGGCACAAAGAGGTCAACCCTCGGGGTAAATGTAAATTTGCTTCTTTTTACCTCAAAATCTTTTTACCGTAGGTAAAAAGACTCTTTCTTGGGGTATAAAAAGAACCACATTTACACTTACCCCGAAGGGATGATGTCTTTTTGCCCCAAGAAGGCTGGTCTCTTTTGCCACCGACCTTGATCCTTTGTTACCTCTAAGTTGGTATATTTTTACCTCAAAGAAGGATATTTACTTTATTCCAATAAAATGTATCAAATTATGTATTATGTAATTGTATCAAAGTATTAATTAAATGAGGTTTTATCACGTAATTGTTGAGAATTTATATTAGCATTTATATTATTAGCATTGATATTATTTATATTACCATTTGAATAATTATTTATTTATATCACCATTTGAATAATTATTTAATTTCGAATTTTTTTTGCATATTATGTAGCGTGAGTTAACTCACGCTCTAGTATTTGTAAATTAACACTAGCGTGAGTTAACTCACGTAGCGTATTTTAACTCATGTAAATTATACACTAGCGTGACTTAAGTCACGTAAGAGCATTTTGGACATTTACTTTGGGAATGACCAGAAGCGTTTGGGTAAAGAGCAGAACTCAACAAACTTCAACTCAATCTTTCAATAGTCAATGTTTGGGCCTCTTGATGAGATTTGCTATATATCCTTAAATATACCCATAACTTGCTATATACATCCCTAATCCCTTGTATAAATTTTTATTTCAACCCCTACCGCTAATGGCACTAGGTCGTCGCACTCCGGGCCTATGCTCAGGGCCGGCCCTTACGCTTCCACCAACGGATCTTGATCAGTCTTTGTTGCTTCATGCTTATCGTCATATGGAGTTAGGATTCATATATATTCATTAAACTAGGCAGGGCACATAAAAAGCGCATCTTATACGTGCTTTGGTGAAATGCTTGGTGAAAATTCAAAGATAAGCTTTTGCCCGATTTAAATATTGATCGTGTATGTGGTAAATTCAACTAGGAACCATAAGATGTAGTACCTAAAAGCAAGGTAGATTGCTTCCATATAAGCTGGTTGTATGCTTCGACAGAAAAAGAAGCAGCTGGTAGTACACTACGAGAGAATGTACCACAAGTGGATCAAGATTGTGCATGTAACCTTGTAGGTAGGAAAATACTTGGAAGTATTTTTTCAACAAAGTATTGTGAGATATTTAATTGGTTTCCAAAGATTGTGGAGATGTCAGATGTACTAATGTAATAAAAAATTGAAGTTAGTCCAAGTGGACAAACAAGACCAAATGTAAGCATTGCTTTAAATTATTTCAATTTTTCTGGTCATTATGTATTCATTATACTTATGATTTACAATTGTTTCTATTCTATGTGTCTATGTATTCATTATTTTGTTAGTGGATTCATATTGCACACAATTGCTTGGACTAAAAGCATAACAACATATGATAGAGGACCTCAATTGATTTATATGATGTTTATTATAATATAGAAATTAATAGAGTTAGTTAAATGTGGTTGCATAGGTAGTTAGAGTTTATTATTAGGAGGTTAGTTAGTTAATTCTCTAGTAGCTCTATATAAGAGCACCATTTGTATTCATTTCACTATCTTTTAATCAATCTTTCAGTATGAAACATAAGGAGTTTTCCTTTGTATCAACCTATCAAACCTACTTCTCCTATGAAGTTCATCTTCGACTCCTTGATCCTTGATCTCGTGATTCATAACTATGTTCTTATTCTATAAACATATTCTAGAATTTGGAATGGCCAAGTCAAGCAACAAATAAGTTAATTTTATTTTATTGTGAAATGGTAACACTTTCTATTCAACCCACACAGTTAAGATTGTAGAAGTTTGAAAAGGGGAAGGCATGCCTAATTTAAACATTTTTTTAACAATTTCAATTAAAACCAATAACAGCAACAATGCAGAAAAATATGGTATATTATCAAGGAGAAGTTCGATACATTTCAAAGAGAACAACACTAGGAAAAGAAAATGATGTCAATTTTCACCATTTCCAGAAAACATTAGAACCACACTTGTATTTGTCCTTTCCTTCACATTCAAGTTCCAAATCTTCTGTAATGAATGGTACTTTCTGCGTAAATGAAAAGCAAAAAATAGCATTAGAAAATAGTAAATAGGAAAACTTGGGATTTGGGAAAAGGAAATTCGTGAAACAAAAGTTGTTAAAGGTTAGAGTCAGACCTTCTGTTTAGCAAGATCTTGGCAACCAGTGAAATTCTCCGGGAACTTGCAAGTACCAAATTGCACTGTATATGCTCTTGCAAAGTTTGCTCCACTAGTAGCTAACCTTTTCTTGTCATTCAATTCCTACAACATATACATACAATCAAATTAATCTTACATTAGTACCTTAGTGCATCTTTTTAACAAAATTCAATATAAAAGGCTATTTCTAAAATATCCATACACAAAATAAATTGATTAAGGTTGTGATTGGTAAAAAGTAGCGGATGATGGATAATATAATCGATAGCAAATAAACTTAAAGCGGATAATTGATAAATAGCATGTTACATAAGCTTAAAAATAGCAGATTTTCTTATTATAGGATAAAATTGGTAAAAAAATAGCTTCTAACAAGGGAAGAAAGATAAAAATAAAAAAAAAAGTACCTTGTTGGCCTTGCTCTTTTCAAGGTATTCATCAATAACGCCAGCATTGGCAGAAGAATTGGAGGCTGAAACAGCAGTGGTGAAAAGAGTAGCAGCCAATAAAGCAAGAGCATTTCTCCTTCCATCACTTGCTCTTGATTCTTTGGCTTCAGGAATTCTCACCTGTTGAGCCTTGATCAATGGTAACTTGATACCTGAAACCCCTGGTGATGCAGCAGAGGGCACTGAAATGAGCTTTGCATTGAGCTCAGAACCAGATATGGCATAGCTACAAGCTAATACACTTGAGTTCATTGCAGCCATGTGTATTGGATTACTAGTTAGTTCTGCTGATCTGTGATGTGTATTAGAGACCAATGGAAAGAAAAATTAAGTCAACTTATGTTGCAAGGAACAAAGGGTGTAATCAAAGATTGTGGTTGGCGTGTGGATAAGGTGAGATTGCATTCATTTCCTATTGGTAAATCTTGTTCTCTTTGATGTATTTGGGGCACTTCAGTCCACATGGTTCAAATAGTTTAGGACCCACTTGAACTTCATAAGCCTAGGTGGATAAATTTTTAGAGTGAATTATTTTAATTTGCAAGGACCATAAGTTGGGATAGGGTGTTTTGCTAACTAATCATAATTAAGATATTTAATTTAATTTTCAATAAAGCCCTAGTATTTCTACAATTTAGGTTTTTTTTGGTTCAATTACGAGACTAATGCCATGATTGACAACAATAAATCTAACGTCGCTCTTTTACTCAAATAGAGTCATATTTTCAACTCTTCCAACTCTATCAAGTTAAAGTTGTTATTATGATTATTATAAAAATTTCTCGATATTTTTCATCGGAAGAATACAGGCTAGTAGAGGTGTCAATAGAGCCCCAAATTTCAAAGGCCACTTAAAAAAGCTCTCATCAAGCCCCTAATTCAACAAAATTATTTGGGGTCAAGCCCGCTATAAAATCTACTTATTTGTGGGCCTAAAAAAACTCCATATTAATTATTTAAAAAAAAAAGTTTATTTTTCGGAAAAAAAAAAGTATTTTTCCGGTAAAAAAAAGTTTTTATTTTTTAGGTAAAAAAAAAGGTTTTTATTTTTCGGTAATTCTTTTTTTGTTCCGGTAAAAAAAAAGTTTTTTTTTCCAATAAAAAAAAATGTTTCTAGAAATTTTGGGGTTTGGAGCCTTTTGATTTTTTTATTTGTGGGCTTGCATGAATGTGAGCCTTTTAATCTTGTGAGTTTTCAAACCCCCTTACCATGTGGGCTGGTGCCAAAACTTCAAGACCTCATGATATTGACACCTCTACAAGCCTGCTACACCATATTGAACAATCGTGGATTCATGAGTGAATTATATTGTTTTCTTATAAATGTTTTTTTATAAGAATATTCTTTGTTCTCTTATTAGATCGACTATGTGTGGATCAGAGAGATTCTGGTTAGCATGTGGATAAGGTGATATCACCTTCATCCCATTGGCTATTCTTGCTCTCTTACTATATTTAGGGGAGAAAACATGACTTAAATGTAAAATGTTTGTGTGCATATACACAAATAGAAAAGATAAAAGAGTAAACGATTAAATAATATGACTAAATTATTTATCTTATTGTATGGTTGTTGCTTATCATTAGGGCCAATAGTCTCTTTTTTATTTTTGGTTTTACTTTTTCTCACCAAAAAATAATAATATTCAATCATTTTTTTATTTGAGATTGTGCACTTCTCGTATTATTTGGTTGAAACGGTTATAGCGCCCACTTGATTTATTTTCTTTTCTTGCTGAAAGTGCTCACTTGATATGCAGCGCATTTGGTGGGGAAAATAGTTTAGTGTTGATTGAGTTATTTTATTTTTATTTAAAATATTAAACTGTATCTCCAATTGTCCAATCCTCCTCACCATTAAGTAGCACAACTCCCTTAAAAGAAAAAACTAAGTAGCACAACTGTGTCACAATCACGTTTAATTTTAAATGTACAACCGATAAAAACTTCAATGAGTTTATACATTATAATGTACCGTAACTACCGTAATTGTAATGTTAATTTGGGTATTTTAAGCAGCTATGTATATACGCTCAAACAAAATAAGGAATCTTTTACTTAGGCCTTGCAAAATACAGTTTAACCCAATATACTCTCACTCATTGTGATCATGATGTTACTTCAGTATGAAATATTTTCAAAATTGTTCTTGTGTTTTTTAGCAAATAAATAGTTTCAAAATTTATTCTTATTTTGTAGTATATACTTTGCAATTGGTTTTTCATTGTTAATTTACTATGAATTTAATGAAAACGTCTTCATTATAATTTTTAATTCATCACACACAAAAGTCCTATACCTTTTAAAGCTTATGAAAATATTCTTTTATCCTTCTTTCGCCTAACAATTATGACATTTTTGTTAGTTGAATTAGAATTTATTAACAATTTTTTTCTTATTTTCTTCGGATTGAATGAGATTTATGTCCCCTAGACTTTTCATTTTCTTTTTTCATAAACGAATTTGCGCACTTAATTAAAAAATTAAGTCTCTCCATACTTCTCTCTCTCTCTCTCTTTTTTTTTTACAAAAAATACTTTTTTCTTCTTAAAACACACGAGTTTTCATTTTCTTCATAAGATCATAAAAACTGATCTGATTAGATCATGTAGATTTTTTTCCTATTGAGAGTGAAAAAGAAAAAAAAAAAAGAAGTTTAGTTGTGTCCCGTCTTTAATATTCGGTCACTTATATACATCCCACTTGGGAGTTGGGGGTGCTTTATGAATTTTATATTATGAATTATGAATCAGTTTTTTACCCTAAATATTGCCTTAATTAATTATTTTGTTCCTAATCAGGTTAATTATCAGTGGAGTCATGGCTACACTGGTCTGGAACATTTGGGCCTTGTAGACAGTTCCAAGGAAGGAAACTTGGAACCTTGTGAGACTGTTGGCTTGCTGCATGAGCACCTAGGTTATCGGGTATGAACGAAACTTATGTACCATTGGGTAATTAAACAAAAATGTGTTATGAGTTCCAGTTTCTGACAGGTTTGAAATGACACTCAACTACATTTCATCGGCTAACGATAGTTAACTGTGGTTGCCGGTATTATCATCAGTCTAGGATGTCCGAGAACAAACCATGGGTACCTAAAGAGCAATTTTCAAGAGCAAGTTAAGTTAAATCCAGGCCACTTTGGCATAAGCAACCTCAGTATCCATCCTTTTGCTAGACTAGATCATCCTTGGTAACAGACTATTTGTTTTCCTAGGTATTTTGTTTTCTTTTACCTTCGTATTTTGTTGCAGAAGTATTCTATCATATACTGATATCTATTCCTATTCCAAGTAAATATCTGCATGCCCATGTTAGAATTGAGAGAATTTAGCTTTGTACTAGGTAAACATAATAACATGAAACAAGTTATCACTTAACATAGATTCTATTTTAGATCAATTATAATAATATAATAGCATAAATAATCAATGAGTAAAAAGAAAGTACTCCAGCCGTGAATAATTTGTTAATTGAATTTAGGACTTTTGCTTTTGACATCCATCTCTCTCACTTTTACTATTAAGTATTCATTTTATTTTTGTTGAAATTACAAACGCAAGCATTTTATGCAGAGATACATTTTTTTTAAGGAATGTAGAGGTTCATTTTTTTGGTTGAAACTACAAATATTTCCACATCGAATAGGTGATGATATGATAATGTGTTTATAAGTAGGAGGTAATTCTCACCTTACAAGCCGGTTTTGTAAAGTTGTGTTAGACTCAATCACAATTTCTAAGAACAAATGTTAGCATTTATTATCATTGATATGTTTCGTGTGGGGATAGAATCAGGGCAGCCGAATCATAAAGCCACGAAAGCTATTTTTTATTTTTTTTTACAAACCACCAAATCTAATGTTTTATAGGCCTATAATTTTTGGGGAATATTTAAGCCTCTAATTTAGGTCTTATAAATAATTTAGATTTGTTTGGGTATATGTTAGAGACTTAGAGTAGCACAATTATTGTCGACCTTTAGTTAAGTACTATGCTACGATGGAGTTAAAACTCCTCCATTTCTACTCTATTATATTGTTATAATTTTTAGGATTAAATACATTTTTGGTCCCTTTAAAATTTTCCTTTAACTTTTAATCCCTATAAAATTTTCAATTACCACTCTTGGTCCTTATTTTTGAGTAAAGTTTTGTATTTTTTAATGAAATTGTGCAGAAATGTATAGAATATTGTAAAAATCACTCCAATTTATTTTTTGATTTTTTTACTGCAAAAAATATAAAAATTCATATTTAATTCATGTTTTGGTAAGAAATTCTAATTTTTTATGGGAGAGATCCTTATAATATTATAAAATTTTATTGAAAAATATGAATTCTACATATGAGTTTACTTTAAATGAGAGACCAAAAGTGAAGATGAAATTTTTTTGAGGACTAAAAGTGAAGAAATTTTTTAGAGGTACTAAAACGAAAAGTTAACATATTTAACCCTAATTTTGAAGTGTATACTCCCTCCGTCCCAACACCTTTTACATTTTTCACATTTCTTAAGAAAAGTTGTTAGTGCAATTAATGTGTCTATTTTGTTTGTTAATATTACCAAATTGTCATTTGTTTGTATATGTATTAAATTTGACTTTTTATATTTCAAAACAAATTAGTAGTATTGATTAAGGGTATGTTTAAGAAAAAATAATAAATGTATCTAGTAATTTGAAAAATGATTTATATTTAGAGATAAATTTTTAGTCAAAAGGGTGCTTAGATATAGGAACGGAGAGAGTATTAAATAATTGAATCAATCTATAATATCATACTATTGTATTTATATTTTCATTTAATAATGGAAAAATAGAGAAAATCTTGACTCGTTATAACAGGTGTTTGGAACTGCAGTTTTTATAGTAAAAAGTAAAAACTACATCCTTCATCTTATTTTAAATATCTTTTGGGTTGTTTTAGAAAATGATTAATTTTATTGATTTAATGGTAGAATAATGGAAATCTAAAATATCGATAATAATTAGTGTGGTTTTTTTTAAGGGAATAATTAATTAGTGTGGTTGAAAGAAATAGTTATGTATGCTCAAATAAGTTTTGGATCATGTCTTGATTTATTTTATTTTATTTTTAAAATATAAAATGCACAATTTTTAATATAAAATGCATGTACTAATTAATTTTAAATACAATATCAAGTGTCTTACAAGCATCCCTGGTGACAAGTTTGAGGTTTGTAGGAACTCAAACTTAGTTTTATAACTGTTAAATGGGTCTCATAATGCCACGTCACACTTATGTAACTCAAGCATATTTTGCTCCAATGATAGAAAAATTAAACAATTTATATAAAACTCACATTTTAAATGATTTTAAATTTGAAGAAAAAAAACAAACCAACTTTTAATTTGATGATACGATAGTCCCTAAAAAAAAAAATTGATGATATGATAGCTTATTTGAACTACTTCAGCTATTTTTTTGTTGCCCCTACTGCCACATCATGGTTCCTCCAATGCAATAAAAAAATAAGTAACAATCAATCATTCTATGAAACTCACTTAGATACCTCTATTGAAGATGTTCTAAGGGTATATCTTAGCATATTCCATAAGTTTTTTTATCTCTATAAATATGATATTTTTCACTTTTAGTCTTTCTAAAATTTTATTTGACGCAATGGTTTCCCAAATATTAAAAAGGAAAAAATATATTTTTTTTAAGTGAGAAAAAATATATTTGTTATAAGGACCAAAAACTTGTGGTAAAATAAATATATCATCTTTCATTCTTAGTTCATCTATACAATAACGATTAAATATTTTTTTTGGAAACTCGATGCCCGACTAATTTGGTGGGTCAATCCCTTCTCTAGCCAGAGGCCAAATTGAAGGTAGAACAATGTCCTCTATGGACTGACCCAACACAAAAATTATTGGCATTTGGGGATTCGAACTTAAGACCTAGAGGGGAGTACACTTCTAGGGCCAAACCTTAGCCACAAGACCAACCCTAGGGGATCAAATTTATTTTAACAATGAAAACTAAATTTGTTGACGAAAAACATTTGAAGGATCATTATTTAATTTTTTAGAGGAACTAAAAGTGAAAAATGATATATTTACACAATTATTATGAGACAGTGGAAGTTGAAGCTTCAATCACAATGCGGGTTTCCACCTTGAAATTGAATCAAATCTCATGATTTTTTTTTGAACACAAATCTCATGATGTTGTTTTAAAAAGAAATTAAAAAAATCCAACAGCACCTATAATAACCGACAATTAAGGCGTAGTTAAATATATATGTCAAGGTTCTAGGTAAAAGAAAAGATGTTGTTTTAAAAAGAAATTAAAAAAATCCAACATCACCTATAATAACCGACAATTAAGGCGTAGTTAAATATATATGTCAAGGTTCTAGGTAAAAGAAAAGTTTTTCGTTGGTCAATGCTTACCTATTGTCAAATATCATTGAGTAACAGATTCGGTTGGTCAGTAGAAATCAATTTTTTTGTATTACAAATTTTAAAGCCCCTAATTCTCAGGCTCCGTGTTAAAGATTTTGTTGCAATTGCATGTGGTCGGCCTGAAGAGGTATATGTGCGTCCACTGATATTTTTTTCTTCAAACAAATAATAAAGAAATAATATTTGAACAACTAAAATGTGACAATTTTTGAGATATTGTGTCAGTTGAGTTTTGAATGACACATATTTCTATCCTCTGTTTTTGTTGGACTATGTCCAATTTAATCACCGTCTCAAACGTGAGGACGAGGAGAACAGTGAGCTTCTATTTCCTAATTTCAGCGTTCATGTCGTTGTAATATTTCATATGATTTTCTAGCAAACGGTACACCAAGTCCAAAGTGATCCATTGCAGAATTTTTGTGTGTGTATCTTTCTATGTAGCTTTCCTTGTTTGCTTTCTTTTCTTCTGATTTGCGTTCTTGCGGTTGGTACAAGAAATCAACATCCTTACAAATTGCTTTAACGATAATGCTCTTCTTCACCTATCAGTGTCTAACGCACATGCATTTACCACATTACTATGTTGCAAACATAGCATATATTAATGTGCTGCTAAGCTTTAATTGGCAAGTCAAATTTCAGCGGTCCACTATAGTGTGGTTAGTCCGTGTTAGCAATGAAATGAAACACACTTCGTGAGCTACTATGCTACAACGTTTACCTTTTTGGTACAATTATTTTATCTGAAATTGATTAATTAATTAGTGGGTTTCAGCCTCAACTTCCATTCATTATATTTATGCTCCATTGACTCGTTAAAGCATGCCACTTTCTAAATTATTTTCTTTTGTTTTTTCTTGGTCTCCAGTTAGCAATCAAGGGTGAAATTAATTTTGATATTATTCACACGGCACTAGAGCTGCAACACCACCAATCATATATTTCTTGTGCTATTTTATAATGTTTGAGTTGCATGGCATTAAAATTTGTGATATTTATCTCACAATATTTGTGGTCATGTATGACCTTGATTCCAAGAAATGAATTGCCGTCAAATTATTTAGTTTTTTAGTTTGTTGTAGATGCATTGTGGTAAGATGTGTTTGAACAATACTCAATAAGTGTGGCGGCGGTGAATTAGTGGATTGCTGGTTAAATAAAAATATATGCATGATTACATATTAAAATAGGCAAACAATTATAACAATAGTCGATTTGGTTCTTCCTAAGTTTCTAATCGTGAGAGTCACTAAAATTTTAAAACCTAGTACCGTGTTTACACATTTAAAGTTATACTTTTTCTATAATTAATCAAACATACTTATACCCTTTTCACTTATTTTCAAATACAAAAAACTGTGGTTGTAAGTTTATGACAATAATCATTTCAAAGCCTAAAACAAATTGCATCATTGATTTGCTAGCTCGTTTCTCTGATCTTGAAATATTAGCTTTAGCCTTCAATAAATAATATGGTATTTATTAACATAGTGCGACACAATTGACAAATAATGAGAGGTCTTATTTTTGTGCAAAATGCAATATATACAACAACAAAAATAATATAACATTTGATGTTTTGGCCAAACATAGTAATGCAGAGACAAGGACGGTGTGGGGCGCAAAGTGGTGAACGACTGGAGAAAGACATCCTAAGAACGATTGCGGCGAGTGCAGGGTGCCTGAGCCTAGAGTAACATCATAGCAACATCAATCAACTACTTATGTACCGATATACCTATTTGCGGAAAATGTGTCCCAAAATTATTGAAATTTTTATTTTCGAGTACAATATGATCAATTTCATATTTCCAATTGTATCATCTAATTAATTAATATAATTGCATTACTTTTATTATTTTCACATTACATTTACAATAACAATAAATACACTAATATTTAATAACTATAATTGGTTTTTTGTACTGTGCCCCTTAGTGATTTGGGGTAATTTACCCCTATCAAGAAAAATTCATTTTTTCCATACAATCAAATACTATTTTCATACCTAGAACATCAAACTTCTTCATTTGCTTCATTCAACATGTGATCTCCATCTCTTTCGTTCCATAATTGAAGTCTACTTGTTATTACGCGTAAATGACCCCAATTCATCAAGGGGTAATGTAGGCTTCATCATTTTGGTTTTTTCTTACAATCAATTACCATCTCCGTCTCAATAAAATCAAACTTCTTTAACTCCTTTGTTCAACATGTAATTTTCATCTTTTTTATTCCAGAATTGAATCATATTTGTCATTAAGATAAATTACCCCATATTTATGAAGGGATAACGTAGGCCCCACCCTATAATTTAGTAAAAATATCGTCATCTCTCATTTATTTTATACACCTTTTTTTGTTACAAATATATACACATATTTTTTAATTTGTATAAAATAGACAAATAAAATTATCGTGAACCAATGATTTCTCATTTAAAAAAAAAGAAAAAAAGAAGAAGAAATGATTAATACTATGTTTAAAATCACAGTAGGTGCCCCGGCTAAAAGTTGGCCATTCAAAGCATGAATTTCTAACTTCCTAACCATAATGTCGAAAAGGCACTAGAATGTGAGAGTTAATTGCCCAACACGTAACCGATAGCATGGTATTTCAAGCCATTCAACCAATTAAATGTATTGAATATTTGATTCAATTATTTATGTTTTCAATAGCATCTCCAAATGTCTAGTACAAATGATTAATGGGTATGGTGTGTGAATGTTGTAAATCTTGAAGTAACGAGTTCAATTTTTACATCTATTTTCATGATGTATCCCTTAAAATTGTTAATCTTCTTTCTAATCTCCTGTCTAATTAACTATGCTCTTTTTAACATAAATCACATTGGAGTATAACTGAAAATAAAACAATTACAATTTGAACTTGTTTTATACAATTTAGAGGCAGAGAAGGGTAAAAGTAAAACAAATTCTGAAGAGTTTGAACACTATACACATCCAATCATTCATGACCAGTAACCACTACATTGATTATGGTTGATCTGGAAGATGGCTCAGTCTAAACTAGAACTACTTAAAGACATTCTATAAACTCTAAGGAACAGTGCTAATCTTAGCTTCAAAGAAGAAAGCAGTTCTGATTAAGTTAGCTAACCTCCCTATAATTACGTACCAAACCTTCAGGTTCCAGTGGTGCTATAGTTACAATTGTTTCTGGCACTGGAAACAACATAGGTTGTGGTTGAGATGAACTACCTTGTGTCCCAACAATTTTGTTACAAGTCTCAATAAGGCACTGTCTACATTTCGGACAAGACGAATGCGAACTTAGCCATTTGTCAATGCAACGAACATGAAATCCATGGTTACACTTTGGCAAAAGGCGCACTTTATCGCCGTTAGTGAACTCTGACAGACATATCACACACTCCGAGTCCAAACTGGGTAGGTTTAGCTCGTCTGAGTAACTAACTGTGGTGAATTTCTTGAGAGCTTTCTTCTTGATTCCAGTGTTTGCCGCTCGAACTGGAGCGCTATTCGCGGATCGATCACCACTCATCACAACTAAATTGGAACATTTTAATGCACACCTTATGATTGAGTTCAAACAAAGTGAACAAATAAGAGCACATAATAGGACAGAGAGTACCATAACAACATTTGCATCAAAATTACCATCTCCAGCATATGATGATTCTTTAGTTGAATCATGGATGTTTGTGGAAATTGGAGGGTTGGCTGAATTGGATGAGTGAAGGAGTAACCTTCTTGAGTGGAAATTCTCAACAAGGTCATGGAGGAGTGGTGAAACAAAGGAAGCAGTAGCATACATGTTTTTGTTTGAGGTGTTAATGTGTTTGAGATTAATTTTGATTTTTGAGGTTGGTTGCACTAAGGGGATTTGTATATTTATAAGGTGGTTGGATTTGTTGTCTTTCTCTGATTGTGGCATGAAATTACTATTTATCAATTATAATAATGTGGTAAATAGTGTAGCTAGGTAATCAGAATATTCCTAGAAGGTTATGGTTAGATATAGGGTATTTTTCTGTCTTTAATGTTGTTACCCCTTGGAGATAGATGTCTTCATTTACAAGTATATGGATACTCCACTAATTTAACCTTTTGTAAATTGCCTTTCAAATCAAGATGGGTCCATTATTAAATTTCAATCCCACCATACACGCATAAGGATGTGCCACGTGGAAATTTGTATAAGCATTATATAAACGAGGAATAAAGTTTTTCTAAATTTATAACGTATCTTGATTTCTTTATTTTAGAAATAATACCACAAAGAAGTAAGAACCCTTTTTTTCTTCATATAATAGTAATAATATGATAATGGTGTTATATATCTTGTTGCTATTCCTATAGGGACCCATGAGCACAAGAAGGAATAGGAAACTTCCGATAATAATTAATAAGATGAAAGTTGAAAAATACTAGTATATGGTATTGATTCCAAGGTTCCTCATTTTATTTATGCTCCATCTTTTGGGTCCCAATGAAAAGGATGAGTTCCAATATAGTAAGAATATGAGCAAAGTGGCCTCATCCGTACTTGTTCAATGCCGATAGAAAAGGATTTCTCTTGCAATGCAACAAATGAATGTTGTTGCAGACTTGAACATCATTCTTAACAGGATTATTCTCTGCTTCTACACAACAGGAGGAAATTACTTTCTGTTTTGATTTTGTAATTTGATTCCATATAGTTGGAAGAATGAATTATATGAATTGAGTTTATTGTTTAACGTGTGTTTGAAAAACTATACATAAAAGGACAATGTAACATCACTATTTATTACATTTTTATATTGAATCGAAGTCATTTTTACAAAATCTGACTTGTAATTTTTTGTAAATTCATTTTAATTCTCATATCTATTTAATGTAAGAATTGAGTTTTTTCCATTAAGAACATAAACTTTGCCATGTAGAGTTCAACCACCTTGTGTTTAGCACCACATCAAAGCGGAAGCAAACATGTTGTATCTAGTTCTTTTTCACACTCATTATACAGCATGAGATGAGTCAAGTGGGATTTGCAATTTGTTGCAAAATTGCAAATTAGGATCACAACGAATAACTAATTAAGCTGTTCTTCAGGGAAAAAAAAAGTAATTGGTCAGCTGAATACATGATTGTAAGTTGAAATTATGAATAAAAAGAATGAACTTTTATGAAATTAAATCTCAATTCAACCGACCTCTAAATCATGATTCAATTGATTTTGTCGACTCAAATATGGTTGAACTTAATGATTAATAAACAAATAAAATTAGTTGCACATGTTAGTTATTTACGAGAGGATAGTGGATATAAGAATTAGTTACATTATTTAGTTATTTTCATAGTTATTCTCGAGGAGGATAATTGATAATTATATGTTTGATTGCTTTCAATTTGAATTGATTTTGTCTTTAGAGTCGATTCTACTTGAATTAGAATTTGTAGCTTTTAATTTTAGAATTGATTTTTACACGTTCAACTCACTTTTATATAAATATATCCAAATATAATTCACTTTAATTTTCACTCACCTTAGTTACAATCAATTTACTCGAAATCCACTCTTGTCATCCGAGAATCAAACATACACTATATAAGTTTTACTTACCACGTGATGTAATAACATTCCAATACAATTTATACTTTATACATTATTTTTCTAAACTTTTCTCCTATCTAGGACTTCTATAAAAAATTGTAATAGGTTCAACCAAATGAAGTTCAATCAATTCAACGCAATTCAGTTCTTGTTCAATCTTATTTCATTATACTATGATTCTAATGGATATGGATATGGTTTGATGCTGTAATTAATCACAACAATTGATATCAGATCGGATAATCAATAATACATATTGGTTTTAATACAGCTGAACGATCTCAACTATTAATCCAATCAGACGATTTTGATCTATTATAACGTTTTGCTATTACAGGAAATCCAAGTTCAACTGAAATGAGATTGAACCAACTCAGAAATTGACCGATACCTAGTTCAACTGATTGAACGTGTCAGTTCTGCCAAAATTTTAAAAAATGAGTGTGTATTTTGCATATGATAACATGTTTGAAAATGCAACATGTTATTGGTGTATCGGATCAGAACAGAAGACGTTTGTATTCAAGTTGGTCCAGTTTTTCTTTCCGTCGGCATGAGAAACTGTTTACTATCTTCACCTTTGTGCAAGTGGTTAGATCACAATCCCTTGGACACTATAGGAACAGTATAACTATAAAGCAACATTGTTCATTTATGGAATTTTTTTTGGATCAAATTGGCACAATGTACTTTTTGGCTTTAACACGGGAGTTGTTGTTCAAGGCGGAAAGTACTTTCCTAGATTAGATATTATTATATAAATTTATGAATATACGTGGAGACCAGTCGAGGGCTTATTTTTTTTCCTTCATTTCATTATATTTTTAGTTTATTTGCTTCATCAGGTATTAAAATATGACTATAGTCGGTTAGTAATTCATATCCGCAAGATATTCGATACATTGAGGTTTTGCTTTGCATTTGTAATTCTCCACTTTTGGAGGATTCATGTTTAATACAAAATCATGGCAAATAGTCACATTTGCTGACCAGCTTCGTATTTTTACAATGAAAAAGGTTTCAAACGCGTGACACCGCAAAACTAAAGATTTTTTTTTTTAAGAAAAAACTGAAGATGCTAATCTGCTATTGCATGAGTTTCACGCTTTTTCAAACTAAAAGAATTTGACTATAGTCATAAAAATTATACTAATGATAGTAGTAGTATCACAAAAATCTCTAAATAATTTATTTGCCAACAATTTGAAAATAATTCTTATTTCAATGTTGATCTATTATTATATGGTCCTGATATTTTGTATAAATTTGGAATATTTTACACATAATTGTAAATACTACTAAGTCCTTAGCACCATGTGGATAACAAAATTTCGTGTGGAGTTTTTTTCAACACTTTTATTGCACGGCTCTTACATATATATATATGATTTTATTCTTAAATTGCTTCAGTATTATCTAACTACTCCTATACATATGATGAAAGAAACTTTTTTGATAATCTGAAATTTAATCAGGAAAGTGAGTAAAACCTAGCGGATAATCTTTCATTTTTCTTTACTGTAGTTCTTACGTGATAAAAAAGTTTGGGAAATCAAGGAATGAGATAAATCTCATAGAAGAATCACAAGTTTTTATTTTATTTTTCTTCTAATGGACCATACAACTACAAGCATGCTTTTGTAACTCAGATCTTGACTCTTGTTGTACTTCGATGGGCATTACCAGCTATCTACCTGGACCTGGATGTATATCTTGATGGGTTGGATATCACTTATGGTGATGGTCATTGTTGATGTGGACCCACAATCCGGGAGAGATAAGGGTAAGAGCAAGAGAGGTCATATTTTTATTTTTAATCAAATCAAGAGAGGTCATATTCATATTGATTTCAGTGGGAAAACAGTAAGATTGGATTAATTTCTTCAACTTTGTTGTTTTTGAATATTAAACAAATTTGATGCACGTGCTTTTTCCCAATTTGGATAAGACTTGCCTGGAGATAGGAATCAACATTTTATTTTATTATTTTTGACAGAGATTTTCTTATATTATTAAACATACGCTTTTTTACCACTTAAGTACTCCTTTTATTTATCATTTTTATAAGAAATGAAAAGATCAAATCAACAAAAAGTTTGTTGAATAGGAAAAAAAAAGTTGGATTTGAGCTAAGGTCAAATTGATCGGAAAAATTTAAATTCAATTCATAACTGAAATCATTTTAGACAAGTTTTTTTCACCGTTCGACCAAATTCTAGATTATTAGGACCCTTTGTCCATGTCAAGATAAAAAAAATCATAAAAAACATGTTTAACTTTGTCTAGGCCATGTGTGAAATTGAACCGGGAATAAATATGAGGACTTGGAAGAATATGGTAGGAATGCAAAGTAAGTTGCTATTATGGTTAAAAGAAAAATGGAGAATCGCATAAAATGCAAAAAAAAAAATCTTAAAAGTGTTGCCTTACACATTGCTATTAAAGTTAGGCTTAATTATAATGCACCAGGTGATTTCTAGCACTGTCAAAAGAAAATTAGAAAGGTAGAGATAGGAAAAGAAAATTACATGCAAGAACACAAAATACAATTTTTTTACGTGATTATATTAAATAATATTCACCTATCAGTATTAGCAAGACAATTTCAATTAGCACTTTCAGCTATTCACATATCATATATATTCACAAAATGTAGAACATGTTTTGTAACTGTACATATTTCACCAAACACCAACTTCACACTTGCATGCTACCGCTGCAAACGCAAACTATGTGAATGTTTGGATGTGTAATGAGTTTGCCAGAATAATAGCGTGCCGCATTGATTTTGGCTAACACCACACTTTGGAGATACAACAAAATCCCAATGTCACTGTGATTTTGTCAAACTTACTATAATTCTAAACATGCATTATCATATTTGTCGCTTACTGCCATCACGTGGCATAAGTAATAAGTTTTTCATTTCTCTGTAACTATGAAACTCTTCCAATGCATCACTTGTTGTTTTCCTATTCCCAGAAGACATTGTGCTCACTGGTGTTAGGCTCTCTAGAATCTGGTTCGGCTCTTGAATGTTATTGCTCTTCAAGTTTTCAGAACGGGCGCCCTGAGACAAGTTTTCACCAGTGGAGAAGTCTTGATGCAGAGGTGCTGCTTTCTTCAACATATGCACAAGTGCACCAACAGCGGCACCTTGAGACTTTCTGATTGGAAAGAACCTACCAGCTTCAAGAAGTTGAGTCATATCACCACGATCGAAAGATTCCGCTCTGATGCATGCACAAGGAAACAGATTAAACTTTTGAACTAGTAAACTAAAAATCTGTCATATATGTATGATTCAACAAAATAAAGAAAAGATTGCCAGATTGTAGAAATAAACTATATAAGCCACCACTGTCAAGTATCAGGTCTACAAACTAATTACTAGTTTGCTGCTATAAATTATAGGTAATTATAGACACAACTAAAATATAGTCAGGATTAAGATATGTTGACAGCCTGATATATTTAACATGGTATCTAACTAACTGCTTTGAGATATTAAGACATGTTGATCTAACTAACTGCTTTGAATTTAATAACTCTTTAACTGCTTTAACCTAGCGGTAGCCCTAACATCACATGGTATCTGTTGGAATATATTTAACATGGTATCTGTAAGGATATAGAATAAAGGGAAATTAGAGTAGTTAAAGTAGTTAGTTAATTGATTATCGAGAGAGTATTTGTATAAATAGGAGAATACAAGGATATAAATCAATATCCTTTGTTCTAAGATCATCATGTGGAATATTGTAAACTTTGTGGATAGAGTAATGACTCAACTGTGAAGGGGAAGCCCTTGGAGGAGAGATTTCTCTTCTGTTATCTTTTATCATTTCTTAGTCTTTCAATAAAATTGTCCATTCTTTTCCATTCAATTCTTGGGTTCCTAACAGTATCAGAGCTTCAGCTCTTATCCAATGGCAGCTCACTACGGAAAAACTGCCATGAATAGAGAGCATAGCCCCACAAAAAATATGAGGACAAGAACTCCTCCTTCACCACACCTTCCAATAATTCTGGAGGCTCTGAAACTATACCAGCCGCTGCCGTATCTGATCCTCTGTCTATAGGTACTGACTACTTTTGATCTAAAAGTTTAATGACAAAGACTGTTGAATGGGCTCAATTCGACAAACTAGTTCTCAACTGGAGAGTCCCCTCTAGTGGAGAAGACCAACCCCTCTCTACAAAAATAGGAGTTAGGAAAGTCACTAATTATTAAGTGGAATCTTCCATTCGGAGGACATATTTATTCCTCCAAACTGCAAAAGATGTGAGGGAGGTTGTTCACAATTGTTACTCTAACTTGGAGAACTCTTCTAAGATGTAAGACAATGATGTCCCAAGTCCCAACATATTACAATTACAAGCTCACTGACAAGAGTTTGACCGGTGCTATGAGGGTAATTGGGAATATCCCACTGATGCCACTAGATGGGAATATCCCAATGATGCCACTAGATTCAACAAAAGAGAAGAGAATGATTGAGTCTACATGTTTCTAGGACTCAACCAAGAACTTGGTGAAGTTCGTGGCAGAATTCTAGGCAGAAAATCTGCGCTGTCAATACGGGAAGTGTTCTCTGAAGTAAGGAGAGAAGAACTCAGGAAAAAGATTATGCTACGACATTCCAATGGTATAAAGATTCAAGAGGCTGAAAGTTCTTCTTTGGCTGCAAGGGGACATGAACAAGAAGGAGAAAGAACGAAGAAACCTTGGTGTGATCAATATAGACGGTTGTAGCACACTAAGCAAACCTGCTCAAAATTTCATGGAAAACCCCCAAACTTGAAAAAGAAGCTATATTCAGAGGGTCAGGTTTTCCAAGCTGCAAGTGAAAGGAACAACTAGAGCACTAGTATAAACTCTTCACAACAAAAATATCAGTTTTCTCCACCCTCAGAGCTCAAAAAGCTATCTCTTTCTCTTCTGCTCTCACGAATACTAAATCATACTCTAAAGCTCCGTGGATCATTTGATTTTAAGCCACAAATCACATGACATTATTCAAAACTTTTTTTATGCATATAGTACTGGTGCAGATCATAAAAAGATCAAAATAGTTGATGTTACCTTTTCTACTATAGCTGGTATAGGTTCAATTTCTTTATCTAAAACTCTAACCCTCCACAATGTTCTTCATGTTCCACATTTATCATGAAATCTGCTGTCCATGAGTAAATAACTCAAGACCTTAGCATGAGTAAATAACTCAAGACCTTAGCTGTTTTGGCTATTTTTGACTCATTTAGTTGTAAATTTCAGGAGTTGAGTTCGACGAGCATGATTGGCAGTGCTAAAGAGGTTGATGCTCTCTATCTCTTTGAAGATGAGGCTGGTCTTAAGGAGAAACTTCAGAATGATTGTCTCAATTCAATTCAAAATTTGGGTGAATTAAGCCAGCCTAGTCCAATTTCACCCAAGGTTGTTCTATCCATGGGTGTTCTACCCATGGTTGTTTCAAAGCGGTTTTCATTTCAAATATGCAAGAGATAAAGCAAAGTTGCTGCACTCATCATCATTTCATATTTTGTTTTACAAAGGGAAGTCTTCACGCAACAGTTGGAGTTATTACTATATGATTAGGAGGTTATGAGTTCATGTCATAGTTTTTGAAGGTTGTCTTCTTTTTTATTTCCTACGGTTTTTGAGGGTGCACTATCCTCCTCTAAGATGTAATTTCCACTCATTTCTCATCAATGAAAATTCTTCTTCTATAAAAACAAATCCAGCACATAGATGGGATTAAAGTCTAACCACGAACAAAACCATCTACTCAAAACTACCATCAACTTTGCACTTAATTTTTGCTTGGTTTGAGAAGGTCAAAATTTTCACCCTATTGAGAAACAATATAGTGCCAAATTTATAAAAAGAAATTGTTAAAATCTTCTCTGTTGCAAGATACTCCCTCCGTCCCATAATAACTGAGCCATTTGCAAAAAAAAAGTGTCCCAAAATAACTGAGTCATTTCACTTTTCAATACAATATTAATTACTTTTTTCCCTTTATAACTCTAATTAATACTACTTTCATCATTTCCAATTCAATATATTCCACTTTACATTTATGATAGTGGAGAATGCACCAATACTTAACAAGTGCACTTAAAACTATCTTTCTCTCTCCTTCATTTATACATTTTTCTTAATACGTGTGAAATGAGCTTTTGGCTCAGTTAATCCGGGACGGAGGGAGTAAATCTTTTGTTAGTTACTAAAATTATTTCGTGACCATGGGAAGTTTTGAATTAATGAGCCCATTTGTTTTAGCCTTTTAATGAAACAAAATCACTTTCATTTAGGAAGAAAAAAATGTGTGTAAAATTCTTTAGCGGTTCTTAAAGCTAAAAATCTGAATCAGAACAATTTCTTTTATATTATAACCACTTTTTCAAAGAAATAGTGTTCTTTATAATTGTAATCAAACAGAAAATGGCTTTTGTTTTACAATCTTTAAGCAATTATTCATTTTCTTACTAAATCATAAAATCACTTCTATTAAAAGCTTAAACATATGCTCCCATTGGTGTGTAAAGACAGGAGTTCAATAACGAAACCACACCCTATCTACAACAAAAACTAGTGCATAAATGATGAAATTTAGTAAGCCAAAGAATTAGTAGAAGAGAGAACAGGTTGAGCACAATCGTAAAACAAATCTGACTTAATATTTTAAGTGATAGGACCACAGTAATCCATCAAAGAAAAGAAAGGCAAAACCAGCAGACTGGTTGATTAAATATATCCAACAAATCACATAGTTTGGAAAAGATAACATAAGTACCAATAAAATATATACTTCAGAGTTCAGACAAGGAAGTAAAATAAAGGATGACAAGAATTATGTATCCAAGCCATTTCAATGTTATTAGCATCATTGTAAATAAAAAAATAAAAAATAAAACAATTTCAATAAGCAATTGAGTAGAAGTAACTCTTCACAGAAAAATAAAGGTAAAAAATATCAAATTTTCACCACTAATAAGGTGAAGTCTAATATTTATGAAAATCAGAATGCAGTGGTGTTTATGTTAGTATCTAAAGCAGAAAGGAGGAAGGAGGGTGTGAATCATATTGTTTTCATTTGATCCTCCAAAAAAAAAACAATTCAACGAAGACAGCAATATAAAAATAAAGAACACACTAACACTTATTTCAGGTTTTGCTTTGTTATCTATTTGTTGATCAATTTCCCCCCTTTTTAGTGTACTCCCCATTAAGGTCACAGAAAGGCAATCAATAGTTGAACTCAAAATTATTAGCATTAGAGCTCAATCATATAGCACACAAATTCTATGATACTTGCTGATGTGTGAGTCGCATGCAACTTAATGCACAAAGAACTTGTTACCCTAGACTAGACCAGACCAGAAGCATGGGTGTTGGGTTGCTTAACCGGTTTCAGCTAAAGGTTAAAAGAGCTAAAAGAGTTAAAAGACCCGGGTTCAAACCCTACTAAAGGAGAAAATACTAACATAACAACTAATACGCTATCAACTTCAAGTGTGATCTTAGAAATCATGATCAACCTTATATACCATCACCGAAAACAATACCAAACAAAGGGTTGCTAATTTCTATTAATATATGGTCATAACTCATAATCTAGCAATAGATCCATAAAGGATCCATCCCTTCATGGACCCTGCCATGGCAAGAGCTTTACAACATCAGGCTCTCTTTTATCTATATGGTCACAATATAGCAGCTATATCATATTGTTAAAGAACTGAAGCATCAACTACTTATAGCAAAGGCAAAACATAGATAATGAAGCATAAACCCGTATGAATTTTAGTGACGAAATACCTGCTGCCTGGATCCGTTGTATCGTCATCATCCACGTCAAAAGGACAAGTAAAATCAGTATCATCAAACTCATCCTGATAAGACCTGCCAGAGCTCCTGGAAAATGAAATCTGTGGTGAGCTGTTAAGTGCTATCTTCACTCCAGAATACTTTTGAGACTCATCTTTTCCAATAGAAAACATCTATGCAGAGCAAAAAAACAACCGTAAGATGAAAATAAAAAAGTTTCAGCTAAACAAAACATACAATGTGATTGGCAATTTAGCATATGATACAACATACCTTCTCAGGTGTGGTGCACGATTGCATAAGATTCCTACTTCTCTCTGTATCAGAAGTGCACCTTGAAATTCTAATAGGAGTAGACGGTGGTAAATTATGCCTACCTATATGTCCAGGGGAATTAGCAACTTCAGCATTAGGTATGTTGACAGGAGCACTTTCAGAGCGTAAAAGTGTTTTCGAAGCGAACGACCCCAAACTATAGATTGGTGATGATGAAGAAGGAGAGGGAGATGGAGAGAAATTCGGCCATGGATAGTACTCATCGAAATTCACATTCTTCTTATGAAGCAAAGACAATTCACTTGGATGAGGAGGCAAACTAGAGGGTGGACAATAACCTTGAGAGCTAGCATTAGAAACCAATGTGTGTGATTCCGAATGTGTAGGTGAAGGTGAATAATAATTAACTGTAGGAGGTGATGCTCTACAATTTTCATAACTCCAACTATGTCTCCTCGAAAATGGCAATGACGACGGAGAAGACCCATGTGACGGCATTCTAACAGCAGGAAGCGACGGAAACCTCGTCAACCGATCAGTCAAAGGACTGCCGACATAATCAGTTATAACTTGTGGAGACAAAGGAGTCGTTGGTTCCGAACTAACATCAGAAACACACGGTCGATACATCACCGATAAACACAGCCTACCAGAATTAGTATCCACAGGAGTGAACACAAACTTAAGCATTTCAGCTTCTTGTTTAGTAGTAAATGGTTCAAAAAAAGTCGAAACACGATGAGCAAGACTAAAAGCACAAACATTTGCAGATGAACTAAGTTCCTTAAAAATCTTAAAAGCAGGTAAAAGTCTAACAGTAGCATACAAAGACCTTAAAAGCAAAGTAGATTTCTTATACAAATTCTGCAAAAAAGTATTACTTGACCTTCTTGTAGTGTTGGAACTAGAACAATCCTTAATTTTCTTGCTTTCATAATGAATAACCCATCTTTCAACAATCTTCTCATTCTGTTCAGACCCACCTCCGAATTCTTCAAAGGGGTTTCTCTCTTTCACAAAAGATCGAACCTTTGGAGAGAAACTAAGGTTTCTATGAACCAAAACAACATCAACAACAATTGGTTGAAGATTATTGTGGCGCCATAGGTCAGCGTTTTCAAGTGCAGTAGGACATTCTCTGAGGGCTAGATTGAACCATTTGTCTCTGGGTCGTACACTTGATGAGGAAGATGAAGAAGTTGAAGATGGTGAAGAAAGGGTGCTGAAATTGCGTGATGAAGCAGAAAGTGCTCTTGATTCTATGATTATGTGGAGGCTTTTTGTGAAGAATTCTGTTATGATTTGTTCTGTTTTTGCTGCTTCAGTTTGAGCCTGTGAGGATGTTGTTGTCATGTTCTGTTCTGTTCTGTTCTGATATGTTGGTTACTGGAACAAAATAAGTTAAGGATTTGTTTGGGGTGTTTTTGTGTGTGTGTGTGTGTTTCAGTCCAATCTAAAAGAGATTTTTTTTTTTTTTTAAAAATACTGTGTTTGTTGTGGTGTGGAAACGGTAGTTGAGTTGATACAAAAAATCTAGTGATTAAGTTAAGATTTGGGAGAACAAGGATTGGGTGGGACCTTTTTGGGTATTGGTCGTTATTATTGGGTGAAAGTTTGGGTGCATATGCAATGCCAAGCAGAACTTGGAAGCATTGAAATAACTTATAAAAATAGTTTATGACAATTTTCACAAGCTGTTTTTTAGCTTATTTTCATAAGTTTTCAACATAGCTAATATTAACAACTTATAACATCCTTTCTAAAAAATAAAATCAACAACTTATAGCATATTAAAAAAGTATTTAACAATATTTTTCTATAAAAATAGCATATATACAAGCACTTATCATGATAAATCATGGGTTAAATATGTTTTTGGTCCCTACATTTTGCCCTTCTTTGACAAATAGTCCTTACGTTTCAATAAATGTTTTTAAAATCCCTACATTTTTCCTCCGTTAGCACAAATAGTCCCTGCTGTCAAATAATTAACGAGAAGCTGACGTGGCAGCTAGTGAATCCCATTTTTTTAAGGATGTTTTTGGTCCTTAGATTTTGCATGACTTTGAAGAACAATCCTTACATTTCAATAAATGTTTTTAAAATCCCTACATGTTTCCACCGTTAAAAAAATTGGTCACTGTCGTCCATTTTTGCTGACCGGACAAATGGAACATGCCACATAGATGCCACCAAGGACATTTTAGTAATTTCCAATAAAGTGCGGGGCATAATTGATTTTTCAGCTGAACCTTCTCTCTCATCTTCATCCTCTCTCCGCGTTTTCTCTATTTCTCCCCAACCACCATCAGCCTCACACACTCATCCTCAACCACTGCCATCCTCTCCACCATCAATTTGCTCAGATATGTTCTCTCTCTTGTCACTGTCAGCGACATCCTCTTCTCCTTCACGCTGTCAGGGAACCATTCAAACTGCAAGTGACAATGACGGACCAGATCGGAGTTAAAGTTGAAATTTTTGTGAGTAAAGTTTTGGGTAAAGGTGAATTAGGTCATGCACTTTATTGGAAATTACTAAAATGTCATGGGTGGCATCTATGTGGCATTTTATGTTTGTCTGGTCAGTGAAAATAGACGACAGGGACGAATTTTGTTAACGGTGGAAAAATGTAGGGTTTTTAAAAACATTTATTGAAATGCAAGGACTATTCTTCAAAGTCACGCAAAATATAAGGACCAAAAACATATAACTCTTAAAAAAATGGGGTCCACTAGCTGCCATGTCAGCTTCTCGTTAATTATTTGACAGTAGAGACTATTTGTCAAAGAAGGGCAAAATGTAGGGACCAAAAACATATTTAACTCATAAATCATAAATGTCTGCACTATAAACTATAAATATATTTTTTCTTGAAAAGAAACTACATATAAGTTAGGGA
>Ga0315913_1001521_pt1 | contig 25748 bp, 7 predicted proteins | sample MpolsnodulesMG_FD_207736 | JGI IMG/M metagenome (GOLD analysis project Ga0315913, IMG submission 207736) | Medicago polymorpha root nodule microbial communities from Los Angeles, California, United States - small nodules | ecosystem: Host-associated > Plants > Roots > Nodule | place: USA...
TAAGAGCTTAATGAGTTACTTTATCCGTTTCATATTAGTATCATTTAGATTTATCCTCACTTAAGAAAATTATGGAATGTTGTTTATGCCTTCAAATTGTAAAGTTGGAAAAACTTGAAACCGTGACACGATTTGTGAAGCGTGTCACTATTTCGCAATGTCGAGAGCATGTTTTGTAGGGTGTTCAATCGTGACATGATTTTGAAAAAACGTGACACGATTTTTGGTTTGCTGGACACATTTTCAGGATAAGGTTGGTCGTACTTTGGGTCGTACGCACCAACCGTGTCACGATTTGGCAAAACGTTACACGATTTTGACAGTTGCAGGCTGCTATAAAGTGTTTCTTTGCAGATTTTGAAGAGAGGTTCAAGAGAGCTTGAAGAGAGAGAAACTTGGGAAATCAAAGGAGGTAACTTTAGGGTTGAGGGTCTTTGATTAGAGTTCTTTTGGATTGGGAAACATTGTAAACACCTTGGGTGAGTGAAAATCATTGAGTGTCTTGTTCATTAGTGAGATTAGGAAAATGGGTAGAAATTAGGGTTGTTCTTTGTGAGCTTGTTGAAGCTAATTTCTTGTAACCCATTTGTATCTCTTTGTAAGAACTCTTTGATAGTGGATTGGAGAGATCAATCTCTCCCCAAGATTAGGTCAAATTGGAGCGAACTGGGTCAACAATCTTTGGTGTGTGTTTCTCTTCTCTCTTTATCTTTTGCTTGCGATTTTGTGCTTTTCACTTTGATTCCTATATTAGATCTAGGTGTTGTTATTGTATGTGTTTATTTTGAAATTGGTTACTACTTTCCTTTGCTCCACACATCATAGTTTGTATTGGTGTGAAATTTGAGTTCGAATTCACAACATGGAATATAATAATTTCTAAGATTTCCTCCAAAAAATAAATTCTAAGATGAAATAAGTTTTATTAACTACAATATCATTATTAATTGTTTTATTCCACCCTCAAGTACATCACATCACATTTCGTGGTATTAAGTCATTGTGTGAGCCCTCACGACTTTATCCTTTGTAAAATGCACTTCATTAGATTGAAGAGTGTGAGTGTTATATATAAACTATCCTTGACCTCAATTTCCAAGCAATACGAAACTTTAAGGTTTATCAGAACAAATTGCCTGGAAGTTGAGGCTAATGGAACGTTCGTGGATCTATCCTCAGACGATGTCTTTGATGATCCATTCCATCCTCAAGTATGTCACATCGTGTTCTGAGGTATTATCAACTTTGCATCGTTATGTGAGCCTTTTGATTTTATCCACGATAAAATGTGAAGAGGATTGGTACACTTTAAAGTTCCACATTGGTTGGAATTTGAGACCAAAAGTATTTATATACAACATTCCCATCCTCAACCAAATGAGTTTGTAAATTATAAATAAGAGTATATTTGTAGAAAAACATTAGGTAGTTAAGAAAATTGTAAAACTACAAGAGTCTGCAAACTACTACTCGATGAATTGTAAAATATTGTCTTAACTTAGTTAAGAAAATTGTACTAAATCATCCATTCGGAAAAGCATTCTAGATGCTATAGAAATATACCTTTACCCAATAAAATAGAAAAGAGACGATAATTTATCCAAAAAAGAATTAAATTAATAATTATCGAAATTACAAAAAAAAAATTCTCAAATTTGCTCTCCTAATTAGAAATATTAAAATAAAAATACGTAACTCAAACGATAGATGGGAAGAAAAGGAATTAGGTAATTTGGCCCTATTGCAAATTGTGATGGAGCTTGGTTTCATTCTGACTCTGAGCATAAGCCTCAACAAATTGTCATAGCTGCTGTCAGTACATATATCATGTTCATGCATGTAAGGGATGGGAGGGAATGGGGGGTCTGTGGTCTGATTGCTCAGCCATTTGGTTTTGGATCCGAACTCTGCAGTAAAAAATTTCACTGCTTCTTGCAGTTGTTCACATTTGGGATTTACCAAATTTATGTTAACTATACAACATTTATAGATCAATTACAATCATTTTTGGAAAGAGGCTCTCTATTCTCATTACCTAAAAAAAGGTTATTGTCTTCTCTTTAGAGAAAATCTCTTTGACCCTTATTACCAAATTTCTTTAGAGAAAATTTCTTAAAGGAAAATTCTAGATAAAGCAAACATAATTATCACAAAGCCGGCTTGTAATGTGAGGTAGGTAGGTGGCCCTTGAATTCGACAAGCTCTGATACCATGTTGAAATTTGGGGCCTAACTCAACCTTACAAAACCGGCTGCCTCGATCGTACCTTCGTCGAACCGGGCTCTGATACCACTGTTGGGTCACTGGGGGAGCCAGGGGGACCGTCCACATCGAGGCTAGAACAACCACACAAGCAAGAGAGACACCACACTCTTACCCAAAACCTTAAGGCAATGAATTTATGGGTCCTCTTACTTATAAGGTGTTCAACCTTTACTATTTTATCTGATGTGGGACATATAACTCACACTTGCACACATCAACAATTTCATACCAGTACACATGAATGACAAACCGGGTCAATCCAACCTGTCAATAGCCCGTTTAAGACAGAGTGACGCAGACCATCTAGAGATGTAAGAAATGATTGACATACTTAAATAAAAACTAACAAAAATAATTAAAACCTCTGATGTTAGTAATTTAAAGGAGTGATCAAAAGAATGAAAAATGTTTTAAGGACCATAATAAGATTTATAATTTGAAGAACCAAAATATAATAAGAAAAATATATAACTTCTAGACCAAAGTATAACAAACAAAAAACTCCAAGGAATTAAAAGTGTAATGTAGGTAGTCTTATTTTTACAATATTCAAAGAGAGATCTCCAAATTGAAACTGTGCCACTAAGCTCCAACTTGAGGTTTGACTTGAGCACACGGTTTACTCATTTCATAAACAATAATAACTTATATTGACTTATTGTAATGTGTAATTGTTAGCTTAATGGATTATCACCTGTGGCACCAAATTAAAATAGGTAATATTAATAATGTTCTAAAACCAAGTACAAAGTGAGTTTCTACCAAACCGCCACAAACATATACTAGCAAACAATATTTAATGAACGAGGCCAACGTGACCCCTCATGCAATTATGAATGTGAAATTGAATGTGAATGTGAAATTGCACCAATTGTTTGATTTATTAAATAAATTAAATTATTCTACCGTCATTTCAGCCTCAAGTCAAAATAGCTAGCTTATTCCACTTCTATCAACAAAGAAGTGGAGAAAGAATCCTATACCGACATGTATTAGCTTATTTAAGAGAGTTGTAAATACGATTGCTTTTAAAAAATAAAATCTGAATTCGATTTTTAAAGTTATTTGTCTTCAAGAGATAGTCTCATACGCATAAATAAAATGCATGTTTAGTTGTAGAATTGATGAATGTGAAATCAATAAACTTAATCAATTTGGGAAAGTTAGTTTTGCTTCAAAAAAAATAAAAAATTCAAGTAGTGAATTAGGAGAAAACGAGTCATCGATGTAGAGTGTCTATTGAGATTAAAATGTCTAATCATGGTGCAGCTTAGAAGAAAAATAAGAGAAAAATATCCTTCCAAAAAGAAAAAGAGAAAGAAATATCAATATTCTTTTTGCCTCCCTTCTTAATGTATTAATGCATGTTTGTATTTATATTTTGATTGATAAAAGTATTTTTAAATAAAAAAAAATTAACTTTGACATGTTTAAGTTTTTTTTAGTAAAATTACCTTTATTCTACCTAGCTTGAAATTAGGATTTGAAATTTTTGTTTTTAAAAGTGATTTTTAATCTCAAAATTTATTGTGGAATCTATTTTTATGTGAATGTATCGCAACATTAATTTTCATATTAACAATTTTGTTTTATCAATTTTATAAAAATGAATTGATTGATAATGAATTTTCATACACTAAGATAATGCCATTTCACATCACTTGACTCTTGACCCTTTGAATCATCAATTTTCTAAAGAAATAATATCATTCTTTTCCCTTTCTTTTATGCATTGTTAACTTGACAAGCTGGCATTGAACCCTTATAAAAGTTGAAACAGATCCATATGGGAAAAGTGTCATGTGCCATTTTAATCACACATGTTCCATTCCATAGGACAAGATTAGTTGGCTATCTTTTTCCATGTTGTGGTTCATTAATTGTGGTGCCTTCTTAATCAATCTTAGGTACCTTTCCTCTTTCTTTTTTTGATGAAGTTCTTATTAGGCACCTATGTATTCTATTCTATTTTGTTTATGAATCATGATTCATACTTTCAGAGTGTACAGAGAGAATTTATATTGGTTTAAAATCCACCGGTAGAGTTAAGCGCGTTTCATTTATTATTACTAATTAAAGTTAAGTTTCATATAGGACACTTATCAATTATTGCAACTATTCCTTTTTCTGTGGAGGCTACAAAGAAAAACATAAAAAATACTCGGGTTAATTAAGTTTTTAGTCCCTGTAAATATTCACAGTTTTGTTTTTAGTCCCTACAAAATAAATCACACTTTTTAGTCCCTATAAAATTTTCCATCAGCATTTTTAGTCTCTATAAATTTTTCCATTAGCACTTTTAGTCTCTGTTAAAAATTTCTATCAACAGTTTTGGTCTTTAAAATGCTTAAGGAAAATGTCACAGAAATTAAAAAGTGTGATTTTATTTTGTAGGGACTAAAAATAAAATTGTGAATATTTATAGGGACTAAAAACTTAATTAACCAAAATGCTCAAATACAAAAATTGTGATACAATACTCTTTTATGATACCAGAAAAAAAGGTCATTGTAATGTTTTTTCGGATATAAGTTTATTGTGTCAATTATAATTTAGCACCACAAATCCACAATGGCTAGTGTTTTACATAGTTAGTAGTTAAAAGGTAACTCATATACCATGATCCCAAGTGGTAAATAATTTGACCTCCTTAAATAAATGGTCAAGTAAAAAAAAAAGAGACAACTCATATTATGAAGTTATAAATTTAAGTGCTTATTAAAAATTGTGGCTATAGAATAACTCATTCTCTCTTTACTTTTCTAGTGTGTTAAACTTAATAACTTATAAAAAGATACTTCATCCGTTCCTTTTTAAGTGTCTTTTTAAAAAATTAACATAAAAATAGTGATGTGTATTTTTGCACAATATCTTCCTATTACACCCTCATTTTAATCCACTAATAAATTCCTATTTTTTGCACACACTTATAAATTGAATATGTTATCTTTTTCTCGTAACAAACGATTGTCAGTTATTATTTTTTTCTCCAACAAATTCCTTTTTTTTTTGCGTACTCTCTCTCATAACAAACAATTGTCAATTTTCTAAATATTGTGCACATCTTTTTATTATTTTAAGTCAATATAAAAATTATTCCAACTTCACATTAATCAAAAGTTAAGAAAAAATTAACTTTCTTCCACCTCCTTTAATCAAAGTTTAGACTTCAACTATGGCTTCAACCAATGCTAGAGTCACACTCGAAATTGTGAACAATTGCTACTCATCTTATTTATAGAATTATAACTCTTTTTGAAACCATTGTTTGGAACAAAATTTTGTTTAAATTTGAAGATAACGAGAAACAAACTTTGTATAAAAAAAAAAACAAACAAACTTTCTTTAAAAAACAAACTTTAGTTTTCCAAATAGATAACATTAATTAGTTTTATTGAAAAAGAGAAAAATAATTGACAAATGGTATAATTGACAAATCATACCCTTAAAATACCAAAAAGACAGTTAAATAGGAACGAAAAATTCACCCTAAAAAGATACTTAAAAAGAAACGGAGGGAGTAATAAATATTCGGTGAAATATAATATAAAATTATTGACGAACTTCGTTTACTAATTTTTGTTGTTGTGCAAGTCAAAAAGATTGGATGTTTATTAAAGACTAACATTAACAAAAATTATAAAATGAATGATGTCTACATAGGAGACTTAGACAAGAAAAGAACTCTAAATATATAATGAGCGATATGTGCTCAAGTTTTAATATTTAAAACATTAACATAGAAAGAAAAAAAAAATTGTCCAAAAAAACATTAACATAGAAACAAAAATAAAAGCAGGTAAAAACTTGGCTTAGTTGCCCTTACAGTCGCCTATTTTTATTGATATACGACTTTGATTCTTTTTTTTATTTGGTGTCTAGCGTTTGAATTCCAGACCTTACATGTATTATGCATTGTTCTGAGTTAAGCTCACGGAGACCGACTTTAATTCTCCTATTACCACATGCAGAATTATAGTTTGCTCAACAAAACAATCCAAAAATATAGTTACAAATTTCACCGCCAATTTGAAAATGAGTTGAAAAATCACTCAATAAAAAACATGGGAATCCCTCTTAAAAAGAAATACGGGATTACAATTGAGAAATAATTTTTTATTTAAAAATATGAGACTCAAAATTGTGAATATCTACAAATATGAGTTTCTTTTTTTACGAATAGTTATCTTTTGCACAAAACTACATAGATTAACGGGTGATAGAACTCTTCTTTAAATTTTTTAACATTGTTGCATTTTTCGAGTTGTATTCAGACCTAAAATATATGGTTAAGCTGAAAGATATCCCCAATCATCTTATCTAAGTGCTCTTGAGTTACAAATTAGAGATAATAAACGTATTGAAGTAAACAAATGAATTCAATTTTAGGTTTTTCCTATTAGGGAAAATAAGATAAATAAAAACTCTAGGTAATTTTACATCTATTTAGTTAGTACTTTTCTTTGTTAGGCAAAATTGTATAAATAAAAGTTGAGAAAAAATTTTAGAGACATTTTTTTTGAGGAAAAAGATTTTAGGGAAATAATCTTTTCATTTTGATATAATTGTTTTAAGGTAGGAATGAGAACCAGTCAAATAAAATTTATAAATGACTTATATTTATCTCCTTTCGATAAAATTATTGTGATTTGAACTTGGATCGTTATATACTTTGAACAAATACTCAATCTCTGATCACCAAGGCAAGTAAGCCCATATACGAGGACTTAGCCCCATGACCCGAGCACGGGCTTGCACCCATAAAAGGTCATGTGTAATTTTGATATTTCATCTATAGACCTCCATGTTGTAGACTTCAAATTTATCGAAAGATATATTTTGATGGAAATTTTGTTACTCTTTTTTTTTTTCTATTGAAAGATAACTTTCGATGAAGATGTTCGTTTGATTTGAACAACACATAAGTTTTAAAGAACAACCATCTTTAATTTTATATAGTAAAATATAAGATAAACACGATAACAACGCGGACTTGGGTTGACTACAACAATCATCCGAGTCTGAGGCTCGTGATCTAACCACAATGAGGATATAACACTCTTGCAACATACACAAACTCTAAAAATTCGCTGACACTTATTCTAAATCTAAGCACCTAAAACCTTGATCCCGACACATCACTGACATAGTTCATTCTAAACCTAAGCACCTAAAACCTTGATCCTGACACATCACCGACATAGTTCATGTTCTTGACAAGAACATAACTTTGTCTTTTTACCATCAGATAAAATCTTAAAATTCATTGTACCCAAAAAAAATAATCTTAAAATTCTAAAAGTTAGAGAAACAATATTTAAGAAAGTTTAGTACTAGGAGTATATAATAATGTACTGAAACCGAAGCGAGCAGACAGTGTCTGTGCTCACGATCGGATCAGTACAAAATCTGCTTGCATCTTGCTTCCTTCTCTTATTACTTGTAGCAAACTCATTCTTTGTCTCTTTCTTTCTCTCCCCCTCATTTTTTTCTCTCTCATTTCCAATGAACATTAATCATTCGACGAATTGACTCTGAGAGAAAAATACACAACACTACACAACAAAACCATTAACCTCTTGTGTTTTGCTTTGCAAGTTAACATCATCATCTTCAAAAAACCATCAAACAAAACTACTAGGTACTATACTATTGCTACTTTTTTTCTTTGATCTCTTTGCTGTTGTTTTTTTAGTAACCATTGAATTCAACAGTGATTTTTTTGACTTGTAAGTGAAAATTCACTATTCTATAGTTTGTTAATGCTACTCACCAACCCATATAGTTAAAAGTTTTCAATTTTTTTGGTTTTTGGTTATAATGGTGACTGGTATATATCCATTTCATTACTGGGTCCGTGATTTATATCAGATGCGGTGAATTAATTACTGCTATTTCTTGTCTTTATTCCTCTGTTTTTGATTCCCTTTTCAGAAGAAAAAGTTTTGTTTTTTACTTCTTAGTTTCTCTCTCTTATTTAACTTTCATTTTTTTTTCTTTTCATTTTGGTATTGTAGACTTGTGATTCTTCAACTGGAGCTGGATTCTCAAAAAGGGTTTTTCTCAAAAAACTCATAACTATGTTGAAGTAAACAACACTCTTGTATTGGTTTTTAGTCATCATTTTCAGTGTCAACAACATTAATTGTTTGTTTGAAGTTTGAAGACTGAAAGATTGAATTTTTCTGTGTGGAAGAGTATGTCTAGGCCTCTACATCGAGGTGTTTCCGGTACTCGTGTACTGGAAAACATCAATGATGATACATGGGACTCACAATCCAAAGATAAATCAGAAAAAGATGATTTTGATAGAAGGGGTTCTTCAGATCACACCCCTTTAGCATTGAGGTCTCCTTTGAAGTTGTTGTTTTCAGATAAAGAGAATGGTTTTGCATCTGATCCGATCAGTGTTGGCTCACCGAGAAGCCGTTTTAAGTTGATGATGTTTTTGGTGAAATTTAGTTTAGTTTTTATAGTTGTTTTTGCTCTTGTTGGATCTTTTTTGTGGACTTTGAATTTGTCATCTTCGTCAAGAGGTCGTGTTTATCATGGTTATAGGAGACTTCAAGAGAAACTTGTTTCAGATTTGTTGGATATTGGTGAGATTTCTAGGGGTGCTTCAAGGTGGAAAGAATTGGAATCTTGTTCTCCTGAGTTGGAAAATTTTGTTCCTTGCTTTAATGTTTCTGATGGAAATGAGTTTGAAAGGAAATGTGAATATGAGCAGAGTCAAAATTGTTTGGTTCTGCCACCAGTTAATTACAAAGTTCCTCTTAGATGGCCTACTGGAAAAGATGTTATTTGGGTTGCGAATGTGAAAATCACTGCACAAGAGGTTCTTTCTTCTGGAAGCTTGACCAAGAGGTAACTAACATGTGTCTTTTCACTGTCAAGTAACTTCGTAATTGCGTTACGCGGAGGACCTGTATATTGCTGGAATATTTGGCTGATGCAGGCGAAATTGCGAAATTGCTGTTTCGATACTGTTGCCAATACCTGCAATTACGGTTGCGGATATCCATATCTATCACACTTTTTGCTAGTGAAGTTATAACTTTTTTTTCCTTTCAATTGCAGGATGATGATGTTGGATGAAGAACAAATTTCCTTTCGTTCAGCCTCTCATATGTTTGATGGGGTTGAAGACTACTCGCATCAGATTGCTGAAATGATTGGACTTAGAAATGAATCTTCCTTCATACAAGCTGGTGTAAGTACATATATGTGATCTTTATTGGAATTGATAATTGAGTTTTTGTTGCTTTAATTTTTTTCCGGTGGTCTTTATCCGTCGCATTCATACTTCACGTATTTGGTACATACTAGGTGTTGGGTTCAACGTATATAGGGGGGGATTTTCTGTTGACTTGAATAGTAGTTGCAGTTACGGTTTTGAGAATCTCAGTCAAACGCGGCTGATGCGATCTCAATCGCTGTTGCTTGCGGTTTCGGCTACATCAAAAACCGTCATGTGTTGGTCCATATAGTGGTTGGTGGACCCTGTGGATATTAACTATATACATTATCATATGAGTATCGTAATGCTTTTAGCTTGTACTTTGTTCTGGAATTGTGTTTTGACTTCTGATAGATTTTAGTGACTTTGAAACCGAATTGAATTAAGTTTGACTATGATATTCCTTACCTTAAATGATGTTTGATTGATAAACGTTTGCATCTTGCAGATTCGAACTGTACTAGATATTGGTTGTGGCTATGGTAGCTTTGGAGCACACCTCTTTGACAGTCAAATTTTGACTTTGTGCATTGCAAACTATGAGCCTTCTGGTAGCCAAGTTCAGCTTACTCTTGAGCGAGGTCTTCCTGCTATGATTGCTTCTTTCACTTCAAAACAGTTGCCATATCCATCCCTGTCCTTTGATATGTTACATTGTGCAAGATGTGGCATTGATTGGGACCAGAAAGGTATTTGAGTTTAGGATCTTAAAATTTTTATCTGGCTTCTGAACCATAACTTTGCTCTGTGTTAAATCTTGTGTTCTAATTGACAACCATATTATGTGGAATAGATGGCAATCTCTTGATTGAAGCTGATAGACTTTTAAGACCGGGCGGATACTTTGTCTGGACATCACCGCTTACAAATGCTCGTAACAAGGAGAATCAGAAAAGGTGGAAGATTGTGCACGACTTTACCGAAAATCTGTGCTGGGACATGTTATCACAGCAAGATGAAACTGTTGTATTTAAGAAAGCAAGCAAAAAGAATTGTTATACATCAAGGTAATCCTGCTTCACATGATGTACTTGTGATAAATTATTTCACTTTTGTGTAAGCCTAATTCTTGGTATTACCTGTTTTTATTACCAGAAAGAAAGGTTCTCGGCCTCTGTGTGGTAGAGGTCTCGATGTGGAGTCTCCATATTATCGCGAACTTCAAAACTGCATAGGAGGAACACAGACCCGCCGCTGGCTTTCAATTGAAAAAAGGGAAAAATGGCCTTCTCGGGCAAATTTGAACAAGAATGAGTTAGCCATACATGGTAATTGTTATATAACTTCTGTTCTTATGGAAGTGACTGTACTGTAATTGTACTTTCTTAGTGAATAAATTTTTCTTATTGCTATTAGGATTGCTGCCTGATGAACTTGGTGAGGACTCTGACAGCTGGAAAGCAGCAGTGCAAAATTATTGGTCACTCCTGTCGCCTGTAATATTTTCTGATCATCCGAAGAGGCCCGGTGACGAGGACCCTTCTCCGCCTTACAACATGTTCAGAAATGTGTTAGACATGAATGCTAACTTTGGTGGCTTTAATTCTGCTTTGTTGCAAGCTAGAAAGTCTGTGTGGGTAATGAACGTGGTCCCAAGAACTGGACCTAACTATCTTCCCTTGATCCAGGACCGAGGTTTTGTCGGCGTTTTGCATGATTGGTACTTTAATCTCCTTCCTCTTGTCCTATATGGATTCCCTGGCATATGCTAAATTTACTTTCTTTCAACAATCTTTTAAATCTTGGTCCCTACTACATAGTCATGGTTTCCTTTATAGCTTAGATTTTGGTCTAACTATTTGAGGTAAAATCTTAATGTCGATTTCTTGATTATGGTCTAACTATTTTAGTTGCCATGTGTAAAACTATGATTTGGTGATATTATCAATTTTTTTTTTTGTTTCACTAGACGTTCAAGAATTCAAATATCTGACATTTGCTAACAAATATGTTGAGAAAGTTGTAAGAAATTAATAATGAAGCTTGCAAAATATTTAAACTTGGTGATTTAAGCTTGCAAAATATTTAAACTTGAAGAATTGTTTCTAATTGCTAGACAAGATTAAAGCTTTCTAACTATTATAATCATTTTTGTGTGGCCTCTAGGTGCGAGGCCTTTCCGACATACCCAAGAACCTATGACTTGGTGCATGCAGCAGGGATTCTATCCCTTGAATTTTCCCAGCCACTTAGGTGCACCATGCTTGATCTGTTCATTGAAATTGACAGGTTACTTCGCCCAGAGGTATGTAAATTTGATAAAGTGAACTATATACTCTATCTCCATTCATTTCCTTCCATTTATTTATATATTCACTTGTTTCCTGAGAAAAGTTACTTTAAATAATTGAGGGTATGCAAAGATGTATTGATATAAGGCAGCCCTACTGTGTACTGACTGCTCTAAATGTGGTCTGTATGGTGATGCCAGTCCTATTTCTTGGATAAAACCAAAATTGAAACATCTCAAAATGTTTGGTCTCATTTGGTTTTAGAGTGAAATATCAATTTTGTACTTCAAATTGTAGGCATCAGACAATTTGATACTTGAAATTAATGCAATTATTAAATTATTTCTAAAATAAAAAATTCACTATCACATCAGATTTTTTGGGTCAATTAATTTACTACCTGAAATTGTGTCTAAGAGACGAATTTGATCTAGAGAATTTTCAATTTCAAAAATCACTTCTGAAGTTTTTTATTTTAGGTCACAGAATTGTGCGACCCCTATAAAATTTCATGTTAGTCTCTTAGAATTGGTGATTCACTCTATGAATTGCCCAACTTGGTCCCTTACTTTTACCAAACTTTTATAAAATATCATGTTAGTCCCTCACTTAGCAAAAAAGTTCATCAAGTTAGTCCCTCTGTTAGGTTATCAGAAAGTTTGTCATGTCAGATTGGTCCCTGGAGTTACTCACGGAGTATCAAGTTGGTCCCTGAAATTAGATATTTAGTGTCTATTTGGTCCTTACACTTAACAAATTTAGGACCATGAGATTTATTTGACAAACTTTCTGAAAAGTGAGGGTCTAAATTAACATTTTTATCTAAGTGGGGGACCAAATTGACACCTGCTGGCAAAGTGAGGGACTAAGTTGGACATTTACTCTTGATTTTATCATTTCTAAGGACTTCTGATATGCTGTTGTTTGTCATTTGTGCAGGGTTGGATTATAATTCGCGACACAATTCCTTTAATAGAATCAGCTAGAGTCTTAGCAGCACAGCTGAAATGGGAAGCAAGAGTGATAGAAATTGAAAGTAACAGTGAGGAGAAACTCCTGATATGCCAGAAACCTTTCTTTAAGAAACATGCAATCTAATTCATTGAAAAGTCCTAAAGAAACTATACCATAATATACATATATTCATTTCCAATTTCCATAAAGTTCTGCCATACAAAGTGAGGATCAAAAAGGGAAGAAGAAAAAACAATAGAGGATGATACCACCACTTCTCCTGTGCAGCCGTAAGGCGTGCATAGGGTCATGTAATTACTACACAAGCAGCAGAGCAGCTGACAAAGAATATTGGTAGATTTATTTTTTATTTTGATGTTTAATTAGAGTTTCATAAACACAATTGTTTATTATTGGGAATAATATGATAGAATAAGTTGTTGCTCATTGTTGTGGTGTATAAAATGCTTAGTGGTCAATTTCCCCCTATATCATAGAATTGTTGATTTTATCATTTTATGGGTTATTTGAATTTGATGTCTCCCTATAAACTCGACAAAGCTGTACTAGAAAGCTTTATCACAACTTATAATATGAAATCGAAATCACGTTATTCATTTTTTGAGGAGTTTTAGGCCAGGGATTCTGCTCCACACACGCGTGCGGTCGATGCTGATCGCCAAAGGATCAAAATCTGGTGTCCAAAGTTGATCAGCAAGACAGTGATCATAAAAAGGATCAATTTAGTCTCTTGGATTTTTTTTATAATTTCTTAGTAGTCTCTTACATTTTTTTAAATTCCACAAACCATAATCTTCACAATTAGAGAAACTTATTAGATCCAAAGCAGCTTATTAGATATTGTTGGCATTCGGGTTCACACCAATGTTCCAACGTATATCATACTGTTATTGTCATCAAACAACTTAGGTTTTAGAATATTTGGCTAAAAGTTAAAACACTGTCTGGGGCTAAAAGTGATTGGCTGAGAAGTGAGAAGCTTTAATATTTTACACGTACTTACATACATATTGGTTTGGAGCAATAGAAACAGACGAAGTTCTCCTAAGACAGTGGTCCCCTACGAAGTTCCCAGGTTTATTGTTAAAAGCAACAGCTATAGCAACTTAATTTATGGAATAAGGAGGAAGAAAGAAAGCAAAAATAGATTAGCAAAGACAGATTTAGCCCCAAACTAATTGGGATATCTTCATTAAACCTAGAAATTTTATCAAACAAACTGGAGGAACTTGTTTAACCCAAATTCTTGTTAGATAGACAAATTCACAGATAATTTAAACACAAGTGGACGTCGGAGTGGCCAAACAATTTAATTTATTTTTTCTTTCTTTCAGTTAAGCTAAAATTTATGTACTAACCCTTCTTTTTAGAATGGACTAGCCCAATTTTTTTTATATGCATGCAATGTTGTACATTATCATGACCGTAACTTGACACCCAACCAGTAAAATTTGGATCAAATTTTGCTTATTTAAAAAAAGAAACTTGGATCAAGTTTGATCCTAAACTCATGTATCCTCTTTATGAAGTTGTTGGAGACTACGTTGGCTATTATTATTTATTTTTTTACGACCAAAATGGCTTGCGTCAAAATGTTCAGGGACCAATTTGAATCATTATAAATAGTGGTGTTCAAAGCCAAACTAATTCAATAGAAAAGCCGCAAATCAAACCAATTCAAATTCAAACCGCAAAAAACCACATTTGGTTTGGATATATTCGGATCATTTTTTACTCAACCGCATGGTTTGGTTCGGTTTGCGGTTTTGATTTTACCAACCGAACTAAACCAAACCAAACCGCAATATAAGAAAAACACTAATGAAATATATATCATCTAAACCAATACTCATAGAAACTCTGAAAACTTTAATAAAATGACATATTTTTTATCTTGTTAATTTTCTTTCAAAAATTTATTTATGTTAAACTTTTGGGGAATGATAAAAAATTTAGACTTTTGTATTTCTTACGAAATTGAATTACTTTTTGTCCATGTTTAATTTAGTCTATGTAGTTGAGGACATTGTTGGATAAAAATAAAATTGTAATGTTCGGTGAAATTTAAATTATTGTTGAAATTTTTTTTTTTTTTAGAGTAAGCAAATTTTATTCACGACGAGAGTGTACAAGAAGCACAACAAACTCGCGGGAAATATGTTGTGTTTTACCTTTTTAATTTGATTTTAATGTTGAAAACAAAAAAAATATTGTCTGAAAAAACTGCACCAACCGATTTAATCCAAACCGCATTGGTTTGGTTTTGATTTTATTTTAAAAGTCAACCGAACCAAACTAAACCCCATACTTTTTTATCTTGCGATTCGAATGACATTAGCCTCAAAACCGAACCAAACCGCGCCACAAACACGATCCTGATTATGAGACAAAAGAAAAATGGTAATAAAATAAGAGTAGACATAGACAAATGCATGATGTTTATTTCACTTTAAGGGTTAGAAGATTTGAATCCTTTGGTTGCACTACTATATAGTAAACTACTACTCACTTCAGACCAATATACTTTCATTCAGTTACCTATAGACAAATGTTAAGGTGAAAATGTAAGTTTTTTTGTTTGTTTGTAATTATCTGCTCTCAAAGAAAAAGATTCATGGTAATTTAGAGATCAACCAATAGATAATAAAATCTAGGAGAAATTATATTAACCTCCCTTGAGGTTTCTTTAAATGACACAAATATCCCTTCTATTTTAAAAATAAACATTAACCTCCCCTAAGGTTTTTTAAAATATATGGACACCTCCCTAGTCAATTAACTCTGTTATTGTTCCGTTTAAATAAACCATTCCTTTTCTGAGTTAAAATTAATGATGATGATTGATAGCGGTCTTCGTCCACGAAACCATTGATATTCTTGCTATTGTTGAAAGCTTTTCAAATCCTTTTCTTTTTCTTTGTTTCAATTGAAGAATAAGCCCCATAAAAAAGCCGGAGTATATTGGAGAAACAAATACCCAATAGTAAATGAAAAGAAAGAACAAAAGAGACAATTGAGAAGGAAAAGACATCTAATAATGTACGAGTTTTATTTCCATGGTGAAACAGAGGTTTCAAATCAAAGTGTTTCAGAAGAAAAAAAAATTAATGATTGTGACAAATTAATAATTAAAGTGAATAAGTAATTAAAGTTTAGCAAATACACGGCAGTGATGGAGGCTTGAAACAAATACACAAACAAACCTAAACTTCCTGCACCCTCTTCAATCTTCATCTTACCTTCCTTCTTCCATCTCCCATTAATGAGATACACTAAACGGCTTGACAGATTGAGGCCCTCAATTTGAAGGAGGTCAAGGAGGAGGAGGGTGATGATACTTCTCGAGTGAGGGATGGAGTGTTGCGGCACAGTGAAAGGTAGTGAGGTTGCATATGATTCAATCATAATATAAGTGACAAAGAAGGAGGACGGGCTGAAGTTTCTATTTCTTTTTAACGGAAGGTGTGAAACTCTTAACGGCAGGGGAGACTAATGTCAATTGAGAAAATAGAGGGGGTGTAAGTGACATATATACATAGTTCAGGGGAGGTGAGTCTATTTTCCCTAAAATCTAACTAATAAATCTAATTAATAACTGTTTCAATTTAGAAAAAATAAAATCAACTGATCATTGATAGCATTGATAGTTCAATCAAATGAAACTTTGATTATATTCAAAAGCTCTTTGCATACAGACCATCCTTTAATCAACATGAATATTAAACAGAACATAAGACCAACACTCACAAACCACTCACCATACATAATATATATACCTGTCTCAATCAACCCAACTATACACACACATTTATTTCATTCAATACATCACATTAAAGGGTGACTGTTCATCTCCAACCTTATTATATAAAATATACTATGCTTCGGAAAAAATCCCACTAGGAAGGAAGAACCCACCTTATGCGTCCCATTGGTTCATAGACAGAGGCTACAGTTTTGACGATTTAGCCTGTAATCTGAACATGCTTCACATCAGGCTTCTTAACCTCCACCTTAGGAACACTAACAGTAAGCACTCCATTCTCCATCCCAGCTTTCACTTCATCCACCTTAGCATTCTCCGGCAACCTAAATCGTCGGAGAAAGCTTCCCTGGCTTCGCTCAACGCGATGCCAGGTATCATTCTTGTCTTCCTTCTCAATTTTCCTCTCTCCACTTATCTTCAAAACACGATCCTCTTCGATCTCAACCTTCACTTCCTCCTTCTTCACACCGGGAAGATCGGCTTTGAAGATGTGTGCTTCCGGTGTTTCCTTCCAGTCAATGCGTGCGTTAGCGAATGATGACGTTTCGTTGTTGGTAGGAAAGTTTTGGAATGGATCCCATAAGTCCAGAGAGAATGGGTCGAAGATGTTGCTTCTTCGTCCTGTACCGAACACACTTGGAATGATAGACATTATTGTTCAAAAAAAAATATAGCAAGAGTGAAGTGTTGTTTGTTATGTTGGTTGTGTTTGTTGATTTTGATGAGGAAATGGTAGGTGTGTGAGAGTATTATATAGAGGGTGATGGGGATAATTTGGTCATTATAGGTAATGATATTCGTGATGGTTCAGGAAAGATGAAGAAAAACATTTTTGGAGAAAAGCCAGAAGGGTTTAGAGGGTTCTGCGGAGTGTTTAATCAAAGTGACTTGCATGGATGTGAAAGTGGTGGAATAAAGAAAGAGATTTCAAGAAATTTCGAGAGTTTGGTGTTACTATTTTTCAGATGATGACAGGGATTAGTTGTTTAAAATAGAATATACTTCCTCCCTTTGAAAATAACAATACTCCTCCGTCTCATAATATTAGTTGTTTAAGGTTTTTGCACGATTATTAAGAAAATGATTAATTGTGTTGATTTCAATGATAAGATTTTTACATTTACTAAAACACCCTTATTAATTGTAGTTAGTGGAGTAGTTAATTTGAATTAAATTCAATAAATAAGAATATAATGGTGAAAAAATAATAAATGTTGCATTGATATTGTAAAGTGACAATTATTTTGAGAAAAATAAAAAATGCTATAAAAACAATAATTGTGAGACGGAAGGAGTATTTAAGAAAATGCATTAATTAAAAAAAAGAAAGATATTATTTTATCAAATTATCCTAATTAATTATTGATTTGTTTTTCATTAAAAAAAATAATATTTTGGAAATAATGTATATAGTATTAATTGAAGGGTACAATTGAAAAGAAAAAGTTAACAATACATTGGAAATTGAAAGTGACATTCAATTTAAAACAATTTTTTTGGCTAACACGATACTCATTTAGAAACAGAAGGAGTAGTATATTTGTTTTAACGAGTAATGTTAGTATTAGATTAATATTTTACTTGTTTTTATTTGGAATTAAATTACACGATCTCAACTCTCAAAATTTAATCAAAATCAGTTGAATTATTCAACTTTTAATAGAATTTATATTAGCTGTCTATGAGTTCTAGCTCATGCAGCAAATAGTTGAAATTATTTGGCTAAATATTGTGATCAAGTTTGAATCATAACTCATTCACTTATATAAGAATTTTTAATGATTATTGTCATTTTTTTCTTTCAAAAATAAATTGGCTCATTTTAATGTAAATTTTAGCCTAAAATATTACAATTGTCAAGAATAGTTTCCATTTTAAAGACGTAATCTTTATCATCATAAATACTATTTACAATCGTCTTTGAATCCACTTCAAAGTTTATATCAATTATCTAGATATTTTTGTCATAGATTCTAGTTTTGTCTCAAATTAGAATCGAAGTTATAAACACCGTCGGTCTAAACATTTTACATTGATGGTGTATATAACATTTATTCTAACATCTTCAAAAATTATACATATAGTAATTGATTGTGATTTAATAACGGTCTTTAAACATTTTACGATGAGAATACATATATCACATTTTTAATCTAACATTTTTACAAATTTGCTTTTAAGAACTTAATTATTTTTAAAATTGAAAAATACAAAATTAATATTGAAACTAAAATGTGATAACTAAGTGGTTCAATTTCATAATAGAAGATTTCATTTGTTTCATTTTGATGTGTAAGTTGGTATATATTTATTTGATTTCATTATGTGAACACAGCCGACCTTAGCTCAGTTGGTAGAGCGGAGGACTGTAGTGGGTTAATAGCCTGATAGATATCCTTAGGTCACTGGTTCGAATCCGGTAGGTCGGATACCTTTTTGATCATTTTTTCATATTCTTTCCTTTGTGCTGTTTGATGAGTATTCTACATCACCTAATGATCCAATCTATATTTTTTTTTTAACACCTAATTTAATCCTTTGTGCTGTTAAAAGATCTAAGCATCTTCCATTTCCCTCATTTTAATGCATTCTGTTAAAAGATATAATTTTCCTGTCACAAAAGAAAATGTAATCTTCTTCCATTTTGCCTCATTTTATAACGAACAACAATTCAGATTTTCGTCGAAAGAGTTACCTAAATTTAGTGTCTAACAAGTAACATCTCCTCTTGCAAGAATGGCTCTAATAGAAAGACACATGTAGGTTTACATAAAAATAATAATCGTCTCAACTTGATTTTCCTTTCTGTCAATTCATAGCTTTACATTAAAATAAGAAGATATGTTGATTTGGCGTATCTGTAGAGGTTTCCTACCGTCAAGAGGCATGTTCCTGTCCTATTCGTTGTGAGCTGTAGATTGATCATGTATTTTTTTCAATGCTCGGCTAGTGTTGATTGTTGGCGCGCTACGGATTATTCTCTATTATGCAGTCCAGAATTCAGAGGTTTGGCTCGATGGGAACAGTTTTAATTGATGTTTGCGCGCGCGATACAGAAGACGTTGTTAGTCGTGTTTTGATAGTGGTCTGGGGGATATGGCTGAACCGGAACGATTGGTTGTGTAATCAAATGAAGTTAATTGTACTCATGGTCTAGTCCTTGTTGGTAGAGTGGAAGGCTGTGCGGAATTATGCAGCAAATGGTACGACAGTGGATAGCAGTCATACCGTTGGCAGGTCTGCAGCGAATAGAGAGTTTCAGTGCTTCGTTGATGCTAGTTTTTATCGATTAGAAGGTATCAAGATGCTATATTTGCCACTGGGAAGGAACTTTTATGAAGGCTTTATCAGGATAGAATTGTCCGGAGCTGCTAGTTTATGAAGGCGAGTCTATGGCGCTCTTAAACGCTATTAGATGGGTTCAAGAGATTGGACTGTCAAGTGTTACTTTTTTATCTGACTCAAATTCTGGTTGAAAGTATCCAAGCTAGAGCCAAAGGTGCATCGGAGTTTCACACTCTTGTTTCTAGTATTAGAAGTATTTTAGACTTGAATTGTAACTTTGAGGTGAAGTTTGTTTGGTGGAGGTAAGTGATTATGGCTGCTCACTTATTAAGTTGTTAGCTAGAGCGGTCGTTTCATTTGCTGATCGAATCTTTTATTATGTTCCTCTTTGTATTCCTCTGTCAATTACTGAATTGAGTTTAATGTGTTTGGTTCACAAAAAATTATAGCATATTTGGATTTAGGGTCGAACACATATGAATGTACGTCGAAATGAAAGCTTACAGTTGTAGCTTTTGCAGTGACTTGTGCTGGGACACGGTATCGCAGTAAATACATAACCTGAGATTCTTAAAGTTCCAATAAGTGATACATGCTTTTGATCTTCCATTGCTACAAAACAAACTAGGGGCCAAGCCTCTCACCATATTTGATCATTTTACTAGCTGAACTAAATAGTGCCTCCTTATAAATTGATCCCATGGTGAAAAAGACAATTTGGTGCTCCAATTCATATACATCAACTTCTACTAAGCTTCCTTTTCTAAAAGGTAGCTCTTTATTCAGATAAATTTCAAATCACAATTAATATAGCGACAACATTATTCACAAAAATGTTGGATAGTACTAATGAAACCCAGATGATCATGTCAAGTTCCACACACAAAAGTTGGAGACAATGAATAACTCATCAGTTCAACACTTAACAAACCAAGAGACACTATTCATCGCAAAACGCAAAGTTTCATCTTATTGTATAAACAAATGAAACATTGTAAAATACCAAAATAAACAGTATTCAAATGAGGTTTTTCTTTTACAAGCAACTGTCAACCTGAATTTCACCTCCTTCTCCGGATCCTGCTATTCGGTGCAACACTTGCACTGCTTCTATGACCTCTGCTGGAACTTGAACCTCCTTGGCTTACTGATCTTTTTACATAGCTCCGCTTCTTGCTGTTCCCAAGTGCAGCTTTTGCAACACTATCAGTCAATATTTCCCGCATCGCCCTTTTAGCCTTGATGGGTTGTTTATTCAGGTACACCAGCTTTGGAAGGAGACCGGTTACTGCTTTGTTTAGTTGTTCATCACCGATGTTTCTCTGAATAGCATTTCCGAGTAGATTAAGTGCCTGGAGTGAGTTGTAGTTAGCCACTAGCTGGCCTAATGCTTTTGTTGTCGTGATTTTGTTGAAGCTCAAGTCCAGAACTGTTAGCTTAAACAACCTATGAAGCCCCTCAACATCACTTATCTTGTTCTCAGCAAGATATAGCTCTTTGACAATTGTACAACTTGACAAACCTGACAAATCACATAGTGAATAATTGTAATGCTCATAAAAAAAATAAAGACAAACAAATTTCATTCTTTTTTTTTTGGTCTTAACCCTCCGGTTTATAGGAGAAGGGGACTCTGATACTACGGAGATCAGCCAAGGGGTAAGTAAAGTCAGGCCAAAGATTGTTTCTATCAGGATTCAAACAAGGGATATACCACGTCCTTTGAGAATATGTTAATATAGACACTAACCTTGTCCAACTCTTGAGATGCAGTTGTAACTTAGGTCAAGTACTCTCAGCCGAGTCAATTCTTTGAGGCCCTCAATGGTGCTAATCTTGTTTCTTGACAAATTAAGTGTTTGAACACTCTTTGGTAGACATCCTGGTGAGATTGTAACTGCAGAACAATAATAAAGAAAGTGAGTCAATAAATTGAGTTAGATTAGTTGTTAATTTATGCTGTACTAAGGCTAAATTATATTCTACTTGTGAAGTTATACCTATGAAATTGTTGGACAGATTGACTGAGCGGAGATTGGAAAAGTGTGAAATCACAGGGATGGCTTTTATACCAACACCGGATATGTGAGCAACCGATGAAGCTGGATTTAGAGACTGGACCATACTATTGGCTAACAAAATATCCTTCGGAAGATTGGAATTTGAATGAGTCAATTGAGAAGTGCTTATTATCTTTGATCTACCGGCATCAGGAGAAGGTGGGAAGGAAATGCTTCCGGCAATTTCATCAAGAGGATCATCCTCCAGTGCTGGTTCCTGAATTTCAAGATCTTTGACCCATGCATCCACCCTTGCATAAGAAGATGTCTCTGTCGAAAAAGCAAACCATTGGTTTTGAAATCTGCTCCTCCTTTGATCATCATCATTGATGCTTTTATTAGGGGAGTGCGTAGTATTTGATACAGACGATTGCACGTGTCTCAGTGCCTTGATTTGTTTTGGTTCGAGGGTGTCTGAAGAATAATACCCTAATTGATTGCTTAAGGAACTAATAGCAGGAACAAGTTTTGATTTTCTAGAGAATGTTCTATGTATGTTCCTATGGCTCCACAAGAACAACTTCCACCACAATTTTTTACTTCCAGACGGGAGTACTCGACTTGAAGAATGCCGTTTCAACATTACTCGATCAGCACTGCAGTGACTTGTCATAGACCTAGACCTCTTAAGATTAATCATTGGGTTTATTGATAAATCTCGAAAGTCTTCAAAAGACTGTGCCTGCAAAGGAGATAAGTATTCATTTATCTGCATACGAACATCCCTGCTTTCAAGGTTAGAGCACGATCTCTTGAGCTTTGGTGAAGCCAAGAAATCAGTCTTCCCAATACCAGGATCACTCACATGTCCACTATTGTTTGTATCAGCGCTCTTTCGGCTGTACCTATCACTTTGATCTTCAAACTCATTGATGGCTTGGTCGTTATCTGTTGGATCATAACTTTCTTTGCTTGCAACAGGTACATCAAGTTGAGTATATATGTTTGAGAGTTCCTTCTTAATTGAGGGAGAATTTTCATTTTCATTTTCATTTTCATTCTCATTCTCATCTCCACCTTCATAAGCTTCTCCTCCTTCAGCCTTCACAGGACTCTCAAGACTCATAACCCTAACATTGTTCCTCGAATTTTTCTGAAAACCATCGGTCACAGTAAGATCAAAAGTGGTCGGCTCTGAATTACACGTCGTGAATGATACCGAGTGTTGTAGTTTGGCAAGTAGAGTATCAAAATTCTCCTTAGAATACTTTTCTTTCCCCACCTAAAGAAACAACCAACATAGAGACACTAAAGCAGGTTAATCACAAGTGTTAAAGGAACCACACAAAACAAAACAAAAATAAAATTACACTATGTCTGAATATAATTGACTGTTAGTTACCTTTTTTCTAACCTTCCTTTCATTCAAAACAGAAAAGCACCTTAGTATTTCCATCCTTAAATATGAATCCTATACTAAATCCTATAATTCAATCTTCTTAGCTATTCCTTTTAAGTCAAATTGCCGCTTGCACCACATTCACAATAGCCATTACACTGAATCAACTGTTAACCATAATCAGTAGGAAGGGGTAGAAAAAGACATAGAAACCTGTTTGAGCAAAATCGAAAACCGGAAAACAGATGACCAAAGCCTGTTCCGGTTGGTTTAGCTATCTCTACAAATTTGGCCAGAGCTGTGTTTGCAGTATAACTCTTTGTCCTTTTCAAATCTCCACCATTATCTTTTCACCTATTCAATTCAAAACCAGTTATGAGATAAGCAAAAATTTTCAAATATTCATCAAGTAAAGTTCAACAAATCCCGAAATTTTGTTTTAACAAACAAAAAAATCTCAAATTGCTTGAGAATCGAGACTAAAAGCACAGATAATACCTTAGAAAGGAAATTCGGTAGTCTTGAGGTTCACAAATCCAGAATCATATCATTTTATAAAATCCAAAACATTAAATTCCTAAAACCTTCTAAAGTCAACATTTACAAAGACTATTTGACAAATGTTTCTTTGAATTCAATGATCTCTCAATAATAAAACACAACAAGTTGTATATTCCAAATATATTTTTCACCTACTCAGATGAAGACCATTTACCAAATAAACAAATATCCTAAATATTCATCAAGGAAAATCCAACAAACCTAACATGCACACTCATCAATAAATCCTAATCAAATAATGTTCAAATACACCAAAAAATCTCGCATCGCTTGAAAATTTAGACTAAATAGTTTATAAACACTCACTTTTCTCAACGAATATGGACAATAGCTCGTAAAAACAGCTCATCTGAGTTGACATTGGTACAAACTCATAATCGTATCATTTTATATATTAATTTCTTCTAAAACACTCTAAAGTCAACATCTATAATATACAAAAACAAAAATCACGTACCTAGCGCAAGTGGTTGATGCGCATTGTATTGTATGTAAGTGTCGTAAATCTTTGATACAGATTTTCATTCATACTTATAGAAAATAAATAAATACAAAGACAACACGCTTTTTCACGAATGAGTCATGAAATTCAACGATCTCTATCAATAATAAAACACAAGAGTTTGAAACAAATAATGAATAAAGTAACAGAAGACATAATGAAACATTAATTGTTACAAGAGTCAAAAGGGTGACAGTGTCTAACCTCAAATGAAAAGATAAGCTCAAAACATGGCGTGAATTATGCAAACATTGATGTGAAGGAAAAAATGTGAAGCTTATGAAACTGAAAAATAAGGTGATAAAGATGAGTGAAAATGTTGAAGAGGTTTAAGAATATGCTAGAGAAAGAGGTGGTGATTGTTTTGAAGCGAAAAGAGAGACCATAGAGAATTTATTTGAATTGAATTGAAGTGAAGTGAAGACACGACACACATGTTTATTTAAAGTCAAATTTGTAACTTCGAGGGGCACGGAACAACATGAATATCAATGTGTACTTCTTCTATTTGTAGTAATTTTAAAAAGAAAAAAAAAAACTTTCTTTTACTAGTACTGTAGTAAAATTTTATTTCACTTTTTTAATGGTGATTTTTTTAGTACAATTAGAATTTTCCAATAAAACAAAATTTATAAACTTGATAAAAAAAATATAATATTTAAATTAATTAAAAATAATAACTTTTTAATAATTTCTATTTATTGATATTTTAATTACAATATATTAATTATTTAATATCTTTTTTTTAGTCCTAGTCAAACAAAAAATCTTTTTAGTCAATGTTTTTTTAGGATAATTAATAAGTTATACTTGTATTCATAAAAAAAGTGCTTATCTAGGTTTTTTTTTTTTTAAGAATCTACATAGCTTCTAGTCCTTGCATTTTTCTATTTATTGTCGTTTTAAAAATTCAAAATAAAAATCATATTAAATCATTTTTTTATGAGTATCAACTTAAGAAAATATTCCTTCCGGTAATATTTATAAGAAAAAAAGTTTTATTTTTTTTAAATTCATTCAATACTTAATGTATTTGGTCTATATATAAACCAAATACATTAAATATCAAATGAACTTACAAAATATTTTTTTACTAATAAATGTGATCGGAGGGAGTAAATTGCAGCAACAAAAGAAAGTAACGGGATGAGATCTTCTAATTCGAATTATTATATTTTATTTTTCAGTTTAAGACATGTGAATGAGAAAGAGTGAGACTAGGGATGGGAATAGGCCAGGCCGGCCTAGCCTACAACAGGTCAGGTCAGGCCAGACTTTTTTCTTAAATAGGAAAGACCTATGGTTTTTTAAAAGCATATTTAGCTTAAAAGGTCAGGCCACAGACTATTAGAAAAGCCTTTTAGGCTGACGTACTTATGTAAATATGAATAATATTATTAATTATTATATTATATACTCTACTTTGAATTAAATTATAACTTTATCAACCTGAAAGTAATTTAAGCTTATTAGTTTACATTATTTTTTTCGCATATTTAAATGTATTATTATAAATTAGAATTGAAATAT
>Ga0315913_1001523_pt1 | contig 25739 bp, 18 predicted proteins | sample MpolsnodulesMG_FD_207736 | JGI IMG/M metagenome (GOLD analysis project Ga0315913, IMG submission 207736) | Medicago polymorpha root nodule microbial communities from Los Angeles, California, United States - small nodules | ecosystem: Host-associated > Plants > Roots > Nodule | place: USA...
ACTAAGCACTTCAATATTAAGCTCTACTTTCTTAGAGAAGTCCAAAAGGAAGGAGAAGTCTTGTTACAATATTGCAAGACAGAAGACCAATTGGCAGACATCTTTACAAAGACTCTTTCCAAAGGAAGATTTGAGAACTTGAGAGAGAAGTTTGGTGTCAATACCTTCTGATCCAAGGAGGAGTGTTGAGAATATGGATCATAACCTATTATTAGAGTTTATTATAGTATTCCTATGGTTATGACTGTTATGATTTTAATTATAGGAATTATGGGGGGTTACAAATTCATGTTTGTCTATTACAATTTTCTAGGCAGTTTTCTTTTGTTTATTTCTGATTATGAATTTCTTGTATTTAAAGGTTGTTAGAAGGAATGAAATGTGTGTTTCAGTTTTCAGAACTCATAAATCTTGTTTAATTTCTTTTCTAAATTCCAACATGCTCAATATGCGATTAATGTTTGCTAATATGTTCAATTCTTGTAAACTGTTCAACTCAGATCAAAACCAAAGGTCATTATTGGATTGGGTTAAGCGTTTTGAAATCATTTGTGGGATTGCTCGAGGTGTTTTATATCTTCATCAAGATTCAAGGCTGAAAATAATTCATAGAGATTTAAAAGCCAGCAACGTTCTCCTTGATGCTGCAATGAATCCCAAAATCTCAGATTTTGGTATGGCTAGAATATTTGGAGAAGATGAAATACAAGCAAGAACAAAAAGAGTGGTCGGAACATAGTATGTGTCACACACTTATAATCATGAAATTATACAGATGGATATGTATTTTTATGGTACTCTAACCATTTTGTATAATTGCAGCGGATATATTTCACCTGAATATGCAATGGAAGGACGATATTCAACAAAATCGGATGTCTTTAGTTATGGTGTCATACTACTAGAGATTATTGCTTGTCAAAGAAACACATATTGTGAAACAGGAAGAGAATCACCAAATTTAATTGGACATGTAAGTTATATATAATCAAAAGAGTAGCCTTATAATTTAATGGTACATAATGTACTTATTTAATCATTATGTTATGCATTTGTAGGTGTGGACACTATGGACAGAAGGAAAAGCCTTGGATATGGTTGATCAAGCACTAAACAATTCTTATCCTTCTGCTATAGTTCTGAGATGCATTCAAATTGGATTTTTGTGTGTGCAAGAAAATGCAATTAATAGACCATCAATGTTAGATGTTGTTTACATGCTAGCCAATGAAACACCTCTTTGCCAACCAAAAAAACCAGCATTTTTATTCAATGGCAACCAAGACTTACATGAGTCATCAACTTCAGGAGGAGGATCTTCAATAAATGAATTAACAGAAACTACTATTAGTGCTTGCTAAAAGCTACCTTAATCGAATATGTAATTTTTTGGTTCATACTTTTCTATCAGAATTATACTTTATAGACATTTCAATAGGTTCTTACGAAACAAGTATGTGTAGTCACTTTGTGGTAATGTAAAATGAATAATTTAAGCATGTGTCCGTTTAAATAAGCTTATCAGTTGGAATTGGTCTTTAACACAATGCTTTAGCATTTGTTTGATGAATTTAAGGCAACTCATATAATCTAATTACAAAAATGTAATTTATATAAATTTAATTAGTTAAATAAAAATCTTTACGAGATTTTGAGTTTGTTACTATGAAAATCTGCATTGCTAGATCTACTAGGGTAAAATTGAAATGAAAAAGTTTATGTTCGTTGGAACAATCGTTCAATCGAAGTTGGAATGGGAATATTTGTGTTGTATGTCACACAATTGAGTTTTACATTCATGCATACTCAGTGTAAAACATTTTTCACTGTCAACACATCACAACGAATCATGAGTGTAATTTTTAAAGTGGTTATGGTAAAATCAAATGTTTCTATGATTATAACGGCTATGATTGATTGATAGTGTAAACATATTTTACACTGGCAGTGTATAAGAATCAATTAAATTCCACACAATTAGTATTTATACACACAATGAGATAAATAGTTTGTGAATTCTAAGCATCTATTATTTGTATGGCAGTAAATTAATTTCATCAATAGGCAACATGAGGTCCTATGTCAATATCTCACTTTTTAACTTCTTCAATTTAGTGTTATAGTGCGTCCTTAAATTTGAGGTGAGTTTGCTAAAATCAGTAAGCCACAGTAATTTTATAAAAGCTATATTTTGAAGCTTCTATAGAATCATGGTGTCATCATGAACGTAATTTTGACATATCCACCGTGATATCAAACATGCACATACACACATGTACATAAAAATCAAAGTCCTACAATTTCCATATTTTGTCATCATGGTATAAGGACTTCAATTTGCAACAAATTTTTATCATTTCTTAGGGGTAATTATAAGAATCCATGACCGATTGAGGTGTATTTCTAAGCCTAATTACGTATGGGTCTCTCTTGTGTCTCTAAAGTCAAAAACTTTTAATCTATTCCTAGCCAGGTGCATGTATAAAATCATTTATTTATCATACTTTATCCACTAAATATACTTCACTCCTATGTTGCTGTTTATTTTCCCACTTTCCTTAGGAATCAGTGTCCTTGTTCCATTGGGGGGGAAAAAATAATAGTAAAGCAGCCATCCAAAGACAAGACATAATTGATGTGTCCAAATTCTAATGCACATTGACTATGCGTTTTGAAGAGTACAATTTATGTCAGTTGGAGTATTTCAATTTTCTCTTCATAAAATGCAAGAGGGGTATGAAAGAGTAACACAATGGACTCTGCTAAAAATCTTCTGTACCTTGTCACAGCCAAAAATCATAAACACAAGTTAATATTACATAATAGTTGGTTCCTTATAAACTCTTTGATTCTACTCCTTCTCACCTTCTCCTTTTGCTCTTGTTCTTCTGATATCATATCTACTGACAAACCAATAAGAGAAGGTGAGCTTCTTGTTTCCAAATCGAAAACCTTTGCTCTTGGATTCTTCACTCCAGCAAAATCCACATCTCGCTATGTTGGTATTTGGTACAACAATTTGCCAATCCAAACTGTTGTTTGGGTTGCAAATAGAAATAGTCCAATCAATGATACTTCTGGAATTCTATCAATCGATCCAAATGGAAATCTAGTACTCAACCACAACCGTAGCACCATTCCCATTTGGTCTACCGATGTTTCATTACCACAATCACAAAGAAATAGCACCAGGGTTATAGCTCAACTATCAGATGTAGCAAACCTTGTTCTGATGATAAACAACACCAAAACTGTATTATGGGAAAGCTTTGATCATCCAACAGACACCTTGCTTCCATATCTAAAGATTGGGTTTAATAGAAAAACTAATCAAAGCTGGTTCCTTCAATCCTGGAAGACAGATGATGACCCTGGAAATGGTGCATTCACAGTGAAATTCAACAGCATTGTCAAACCTCAGTTGTTTATGTACAACCATGATTTTCCATGGTGGCGTGGTGGACATTGGAACGGAGCAATATTAGTAGGTGCGCCTAATATGAAACGAGATATGGCAATTTTGAATGTTTCTTTTGTGGAAGATGATGATAACTATGTAACCATCTCATATAACATGTTCGATAAGTCTGTCATAGCAAGGATAGTTGTTCAGCAATCTGGTTTCTTTCAAATATTCACTTGGAACAATCAAAAGAGTCAATGGAACAGGTTCTGGTCTGAACCAACAAACCAATGTGATAACTATGGAACATGTGGATCAAACAGTAATTGTGACCCTTTGAACTTTGAGGACTTTAAGTGTACTTGTTTACCAGGTTTTGAACCAAAATTTCCACGTGATTGGTATGAGAGAAGAGATGGGTCAGGAGGGTGTGTAAGGAAGAAAGGCGCATCTATTTGTCGGAATGGAGAAGGGTTTGTCAAAGTTGCAAGCTTGAAAGTTCCTGATATATCTGTGGCAGTTGCTAAAGGTGGTCTGAGTTTGGAAGAATGTGAGAAAGAATGCTTGAGAAACTGCTCTTGTGCTTCCTATGCAGTTGCTGATGTGAGTAATGGTGGAAGTGGCTGTTTGGCATGGTATGGGGATTTAATGGACATTCAAAAACTTAGTGATCAAGGCCAAGATTTATTTGTACGCGTCGATGCAGTTGAACTAGGTAAGGTATTTCCCCACTTTTTTTTTCTTTCTAAATTTGACATCGCTTTGGTGCAATTGAAATTCCTTGGACTTTTTTCTTCTTACCAGCCAAAGCCAATAACCACAAAAGAAGCAAAGGAGTCCTAGGTGAAAAGAGGTTTTCTGCAATTCTGGTTGCTTCTACAGTTGCAATTGTCCTCCTCTTCTCCTATGTGTTTTGCAGGTGGAAGAAAACAAGAAAGGGTATGTGATTTAATTTTAAGGATAATATCCTCTGTTCTTTATATTTCATTATTATTTGCAATCTCTCTTACAAAGGTGTCCTATTAGTTTTTTGTTTTCAGCTGTTACAGTAAGCCGATTCTGTCAGTATTAGTTGGTCACTTAGGAGTTATTTTATTTACTCAATTAGTTTATGCTATTGAACACAATTCACTATCATTTTCAATCAAATTCAGTTTGTTATCATATGACTATTCTTATGCTTCTACTTCTCTGAGGTGTATGATCTCTGGTCCCCTCATCCCATGATTCTTAATTCGAGACCTTCTTTTTGCATGCTATATGGTTTTCCAAAGTTATGAAAGCAATCTAAGTTTCCTTAGCAGTTTCAAATAAGGTGTTAGGAACCCATAATATGTATTGAAAACGACGAACATTATTATTGAGAAGATAGAAAGAATAGGAAAGAAAAGTCTTGTCCAAGGGTATTCCATTTAAAACAAAGCCAGTAAGCCACTGCTTTATCCACCAGAAGTTACAATAATTAATAATAATCCTCATCTATCCATGTATTCTCCTATTTATGCATGATACTTTCTAACCAATCAACTAAATTTTCTAACTAAATCCTCTTTACTCTATATCCTAACAAAATGTCTAAGTTTTGATTGAATATTGTTATTATTATTATTATTATTATTATTGATATCATTACCCTAGGGACAATAACTAAATGTATAATCAATTTTTTTTAGAGTAAAAAAGAAATATACCTATCAAAATTTGCAAGTTGATTGAAATCTTACCTCATACCATTTGTAACTTCAGATAAAATGATGCGGCAATTTAACCAAGATTCCTCTGGCGAAGAGAACGGTGATCAAAGCAACACACATCCAAATCTGCCCTTTTTCAGTTTTAAAACGATTATAACAGCTACAAGAGATTTTAGTCATCAGAATAAGCTTGGACAAGGTGGATTTGGCTCTGTCTATAAGGTAACTGAAACTCTATATTAAGCTACTGATGCAAGAAGTGAAAACATCATTATCTAAAAATGATGCAAAAGTAGTGAAATTGAATTTAAGAGATAAAAATTGCAGGGTTGCTTGGTTAATGGACAAGAAATAGCAGTGAAAAGATTGTCCAGAGACTCAGGTCAAGGAAAAGAAGAGTTTAAAACTGAAGTCAAACTTTTAGTTAAACTCCAACACAGAAATCTAGTGAGGTTGCTCGGCTGTTGCTTTGAAAAGAAAGAAAGGATGCTAGTTTATGAATACTTACCAAATAAAAGCCTAGACTTCTTTATATTCGGTATGTCTCTCTCTGTCTCATCGTCTCTCTAGCCTGAATAAACATGTATTTAGCGTATACTTCATGTCGGGTGTGCGTTCTATGGAGTCTCCATGCTCGTCCGGCATGCAACAACAATTCATAGTTTCTTTATTTTCACCGTGAGCTTGTATTTGGTATGTCTAACTCTCTCTCTCTCTCTCTCTCTCTCTCTCTAACTCTCTCACTATCAGCACATTACATGCAAGATTGCTGATAAAATAAATGAGGTACTAGTAATCCATTTTAACATGTAGATACCTTAACATGGAACAAAGAAGCTTTTCTCATCATTCAGTTACAAATTTTGAATAATCCATTTTCATAGATGTCCTTATCAAAACAATTTGGAGTCAGCTTCTACCTTTCATCATCTCAAATGCCTTTAACTTAAGAACATATGCTAAATTTAGCCTATAGAACATCAGTTCAATTTTTTAAAGAATGTAATTTGTGGCACATTTACAGGTTAACACTAGTTTTATAAGCAATTTCCTCACCGTGTGTTGCACGGGTGTTAAAACTAGTCTGTGGCACATTTTTACAGGTTAAACCTATTTCTATTCTCTTCAAAATATCTATTAGGAATTTAGGCCTTCAACAATTAGCATCATCAAACTGAAAGCTTTTCACTAAGTTGACCATTGGCCTATTTATATCTTTGTATACATGTTTTAAAATAAAGACAAGAAATTCACAGATGTTTCTATACCTCTTGTCAGTTTCCTAAATTCTATATTTTGATAGTTTCATGGTTAAGTGGAAATAATGGCTTCCTGATATATACAAAATGCAAATAAAATAAAATTTTATTTTTCTTTACTATTGCACATTTTGATAAATTTATATGAATTTAAGTTCAATATGAAATAATGTTTCCCTTCTTCAAAACAAAAAAAACTGAAACAATGTTTCCTAATATGCTCAATTTCGGGAAACTTCACTGTTATCCCCTCAGATCAAAACCAAAGGTCATCATTGGATTGGGGCAAGCGTTTTGAAATTATTTGTGGGATTGCTCGAGGTGTTTTATATCTTCATCAAGATTCAAGGCTGAAAATAATTCATAGAGATCTAAAAGCCAGCAATGTTCTCCTTGATGCTGCAATGAATCCCAAAATCTCAGATTTTGGTATGGCTAGAATATTTGGAGAAGATGAAATCCAAGCAAGAACAAAAAGAGTGGTTGGAACATAGTAGGTGTCATACCCTCATCGTATTCACCAAAATTATAAAGAAGGATCGGTAGTTTTAAAAAATTTCTAACTATTTTCTATGATTCCAGTGGATACATGTCACCAGAATATGCAATGGAAGGACGATATTCAACAAAATCTGATGTCTTCAGTTATGGTGTCATACTACTGGAGATTATTGCTGGCCAAAGAAACACACATTGTGAAACAGGAAGAGACTCCCCAAATTTAATTGGACATGTAAGTTATATAGAAAGAGGCAGCCTTAAAATTCGCCAACGATTTAACAGTGCATGATTGACTTATAAGATTTGAGTTTTGTAGGTGTGGACACTATGGACAGAAGAAAGAGCCTTGGATATTGTTGATGAAGCACTAAACCAGTCTTATCCTCCTGATATAGTTCTGAGATGCATTCAAATTGGACTTTTGTGTGTGCAAGAAAATGCCATGAATAGACCATCAATGTTAGAAGTTGTTTTCATGCTAGCCAATGAAACACCTCTTTGCCCACCTAAAAAACCAGCATTTTTATTCAATGGCAACCAAGATTTGCAAGAATCATCAACATCGGGAGGAGGATCTTCAATAAATGAATTAACAGAAACTACCATCAGTGCTCGCTAAAAGCTACCTTAATCAAATATGTTAATTTTGGTTCATATTTTTACATCGGAATTGAGTTTGTAGACATTTCTATAGAGGTTCTTGAGAACAAGTATCGTTGTCACTTTGTGATATTGTAAAATGAATAATTCGAGTATGCTCCATTTCAATAAGCTTATTAATTTGAGTTATGTTGGAGTTGGTCTTTAACACAATAAGCTTGTTGATTATGGAGACATATAACCACTGTAGAAAGCAAATTATAGATAAATGATATCACTAAATTATGATAGAAATCTAAATACTTGCTAGGTTCCAATGACACAATTTATAATTGCGTCAATTTGATTTGGGTTCAACGCCACGGATGATGAGTGAATAATGTTTGGTCAACTGATTTGCAACTTTGATGTATGAAAATATAAATATAAATGTTTAGGAAATGACATTGCTATATATCCGCAGTGACAGATTAAAACTAACGCATAAAAGGTGAACAAAAAACACATACTAAAAATGAAAAATTCTAACCTAAGATCCTCACGAGATTTCTGTCTTGGAGTCTTGAAATCAAAACTACCCTCATTTTGAAACTCTTCTATACCTTGTCTTGAATACTTTGACAGTCTATGCACTGCAATCGCCTTTCGGCTGGTCAATTTACCCTGAATCCATCATCCAAAGTAAACTTCTTAATAATTTTCCTCTGCCCTTTTTACATGAGACATTATTTTCTTAGGAAATACCCTGGCTAGTGCAACAAGTTTTGAAATGTAAACATATGTTTAAATATTTTCAAAATGCATTAAAACCAAAGGCGAAGAAGTTTGGCTACCTTGACCATGCTGTTTGAAATTGTGAAATTGTCAGCAGTTATGGAGCTAAGATCAAAACTACAATGAATTGTCAGCAGTTTGGTCAATTTGAATTGTTTGCACTGTCAAATTCCTCTATATTAGGAGAGTCGTCAAAGCTACGATGAAAGGAAGACTTGCGACCCCTTCTCAATCCTATCATCAAACAAGGAAACAAACACATCAACAGAATCAGGAATCCTCCCACAATGGCAAGTTTGATTAGTATTTAACTTACATTGTTTCCTTGATTTTACAAACCAATACACAAAAATGACCCCTAAAAATAATACCAAGCAAAGTACAAATGACTAAAACTGCGATAATTCCATTTTTTCCCGAGAGAAACCATAAGGATTTCTTTATTTGCCTGCATAAAGTGAATTTGAAACAATCAATAAAAAATAAGAATTTTGACATTTCTCCGAAGGAAAGAAATGCAGCAAATTACCTGTATTGATTCCCTAGTGAGCTAGCTGAAGATAGCAATTTACCTGGCTTTTTTATTTTATTTTTTAGATTAAAATTGAAATGAAAATGAATAAGATAATGATTCATTACATTTACAAATTCAAAAGTCGCTCAATATGATTTTAGTTTTTACTCCCGTCCCTTATTATAGAACCTCTGGCAAAAATCATACTCTCTCCGTCACTATATATAAATCTCTTATTATAATGTTTCTATTTTGTGTGTTAATATCACCAAATTGTACTTTGTTTTTATGTGTATTAAATTTAATTTTTCATATTTCAAGAGCAGTTGATAGTATTAATAAGGAGTATGTTTAGGGAAAAAAAAATAATCGCATCTTTTTTGTGGTTGTGGTAGTGTCTGGGATTCGAACTAGAACCACATATCTTGTATATATTATGCATTTATCCCTACCAACTGAGTTAAACTCACGGGGACAATCACATCTAATAATTTGAAAAAATGTTTATTTTAGAGACAAATTTTTAGTCAAATAAATGGTTATATATAGGGACGGAGGAAGTACTAATGTATTTACATTTTTCGTAAATAGAATGTAGAAGTTATTATCCCCGTGAGCTTAGCTCAGTTGGTAGGGATATTGCATTTTATATGCAGGGGTCGGGGTTCGAACCCTGGACACTCCACTTCTCCACAATTAAATTGTGTGAGCTCGACCAAAAAAAATAAAAAAAAGAAAGTAGAAGTTATTGACTTGAGAATAATGCAACTATTAGTGTACAATCATAAAAACTAATTAAGATTGCATTGATATATTATGATTCATCGTTCAATTTATCAATAAATGAGATATTAAATATTGGACTAATTTTAGTTTAGTAATGGAGGCATATATTTGTTTTAACACCATATACTAAATTCCATCTCTTATTATTGATTGGCAATATATTTTATGTTGGGCCTCTTAAAAAAAATGGCAAACTAAAAATAACCAAGTATATATTTAAATATATAAACTATATTTTAATAACTTTGAAACAATTTTTTTGACAGTGTCACTTAAGTTAACTTAGATGGAATAAACTGCATGTATAAACTTAAGTAGGGAGGTAATACTCTTATCTTTGCGTGTTCTTTACGCTGTTTTTAATTCTGTAATTTAACTTAAGCTTCACACACACGTTTAAGAGCGTCATTCATAATTCTTATGAAAGCAAATACATCGTTATGCAGTTTACTAGAAGTCTATAACTACATTCAATTTGCAAGGAAGTTTACCATTGCTAACTGCAAAGCCTAATTACTCATGGCTCAATCTGTATACTTTTAAATGTGTTACAGAGTCCTAAATCGGATAAAATATGGCCTGAGTATGTGTTTATAAGTGGGGGAAAATATTCGCCTCATCACAAACGAGTTTGTGAGGTTATGTTAAGCCCAACCACGATTTATAAGATAGTATCATAGTCTTCTCCAAAATCCACTGGACGACCTGCTATCAGGTTTCTGTATCGGGCGATCGACCATTTCTATCAACATTCCAAATATCCAGTCCAACCACGATTCTAAGAAAATGTATGTATTAATTCCTACCCACTTGCATGTATGAAAAGCATATCCTTTATTAGTTTGTTACTTTTCTTCACTGGTTTTATTTTCCAACTTTCCTTAGGTGTCACTATCATTGGTCCATTGTGTGGAAAATATAATAGTGAAGCTGGAAATTGGTGTCTTCAACGTCTAGTGCATAAGTTAGTCAAGTGACTATGAGCAGTTTAAGAGTGAAATTTGTGTCAGTTGGACAATTTCAACTTTCTCCGAATAAAAAGCAAGAGGGTTCTCAAAGATGAGGTCAATGGACTCTGCTAAAAATCTTCTCTACCTTTTTACAACCCAACAATATCATAAACACAAGTTGTCAATGATGCATAATAATTTACTTCTTAACACTTGGATTCAGCTCGTTCTCACATTCTCTTTTTGCTCTTGTTCTTCTGATACCATATCTATTCACAAAACCTTAAGAGATGGTGAACTTCTTGTTTCTAGATCTAAAACATTTGCTCTTGGATTCTTCGCTCCAGGAAAGTCCACCTCTCGCTATGTTGGAATTTGGTACTATAATTTGCCGATCCAAACTGTTGTTTGGGTTGCAAACAGAGATAGTCCAATCAACGACACTTCTGGGATTTTATCCATCGACCCGAATGGAAATCTAGTAATTCACAACAACCATAGCACCATTCCCATTTGGTCTACCAATGTTTCATTACCACAATCACAAAGAAATAGCACCATTGCTGTTATAGCAAAATTATCAGACATAGCAAACCTTGTTCTGATGATAAACAACACAAAAACTGTCATCTGGGAAAGTTTTGATCATCCCACTGATACCTTGCTTCCATATCTAAAGATTGGGTTTAATAGAAAAACTAATCAAAGTTGGGTCCTTCAATCCTGGAAGACAGATGATGACCCTGGAAAAGGTGCATTCACGGTGGAATTCAGCACCATTGGTAAACCTCAGTTGTTTATGTACAACCATAACCTTCCATGGTGGCGTGGTGGACATTGGAATGGAGAACTGTTTGCAGGTGTACCTAATATCAAAAGAGATATGGAAACTTTTAACGTTTCTTTTGTGGAAGATGAAAACTCCGTAGCAATCTCATATAACATGTTTGATAAGTCTGTCATCGCTAGGAAAGTTGTTAATCAATCTGGTTTCTTTCAAATATTCACGTGGGGAAATGAAAAGAATCAATGGAACCGGTTCTATTCAGAGCCAACAGACCAATGTGATAACTATGGAACATGTGGATCAAACAGTAATTGTGACCCTTTTTAATTTTGACGACTTTAAGTGTACTTGTTTACTTGGTTTTGAACCAAAATTTCCACGTGATTGGTATGAGAGTAGAGATGGGTCATATGGATGTGTAAGAAAGAAAGGTGCATCTGTTTGTGACAATGGAGAAGGGTTTAACAAAGTTGTAAGCGTGAAAGTTCCGGATATATCTGGGGCAGTTGCCATAGATGGTTTGAGTTTGGAAGAATGTGAGAAAGAATGCTTGAAAAATTGCTCTTGTACTGCGTATGCAGTTGCTGATGTGAGGAATGGTGGTAGTGGATGTTTGGCATGGCATGGGAATTTAATGGACATTCAAAAACTTAGTAGTGATCAAGGCCAATATTTATTTTTACGCGTCGATAAAGTTGAGCTAGGTAAGATATTCTCTACATTTCTTAAAATAAATGGTAGTATCCATTACTATAGTTTTGAAGTAAATACATGATATAAATTCACATATTTCTAGCATGACTCAGGGTGCATATCCTTATTATTGATCGCACGGTATTTTTTTTTTAGTTAAAAAAAAAAAACTTAATTTGATAAATAAAAAAAATCAATTTGAAAGCACCAACACATCGTGATGCTCCTTCTTTGCATCCTGAAAATTTGATGTTCTCCAACGCATCCACTTGTTGGTTAGTACCCCATATATGGATTGCAAATTTCATGAGATTGATCCCAATTAGAGGAAACTAGTGAAACTAGGGTATTTTAGATGAGTTTTCACTTTTCAACGATTGAAAGGATTTTAGGTGTCGAAATTGAGTGTTTGAAATCGAAACAGGTGAGGAGAAACATCATTTTATAGAATCTGATTTTGAACTTAGAATATAGTTTCAATTGATCACATGGAAAACCCTTTAAATTAAACTGAGAAGAAACGTGATTTCATCAAACTTTGGTGTGTTGATGGCAGATTAGTATAAAAAACGAGTTGCAATCAGATGGGTTGCGGGAGAGAAGATCACACGAATTAATTTAGTTAATAATTACATACCATTGGATCAAACATAATAAGTGGTTGTGATTTGGTGTCAACGAATCCGTCGACACCTGGCAGGTGTCAATGGATCCTGATAACAACAATTAGACATTTATACACTAAAACTATAGTAATGGACACTGCCATTTATTTTAGAAAATGAAGAGGATCTCTCGTCTATTCCCTCCTCCTGTTTTTTTCTTCTAAATTTGACACCACTTATGCGTAGTTTAAACTTCTTTGGACTTGTATCTTTATATCAGCTAATTACAACAAAAAAAGCAAAGGAGTACTTGACAAAAAGAGGTTGGCTGCAATTCTGGTAGCTTCTGTCGTTGCAATTGTCATCTTCCTCTCCTGTGTAAATTACATGTGGAAGAAAAAAACAAAGGGTATGCGATTTTTTTTTAACAAGCTAAAATGAATTATATTAACAATAAAAGTGTTCCTCATAACACAAGATAATATATCCCCAGTTATATTTTATTAGTAGTTGTAATTTGGTTCTGACTTACAAAAAGTGTCCTATTTATTTTTCCCTGTCACAAGCCACATTCACATATATTTTACAGCAACAGTTGATATTAACCATTGTTTTCCATTTCTAAAATTAACAAACAATGTTTTTGTGTTGCTATGATTGTACTGCTACAACCTTGAGAACCACCACAAGACCAATTTACCACTGCCGCAGAGCAGCAACCCACGTGTTCCTCCATTCCAAACTCACTTCAACATCAGCAAGACCTAAACTGACACAAGATCCTTCGATTCTTTACAACAGAAACAATTTTCTACTTACATACATTTTCAGAATCCATGCACACAAACACAAATTCAATCTTCTTCATTCAAACAGAGATATGCTTTGGGGTTCAAATACCACTGCAAAATTTAGTAATTGAAGCCTTTAGTTTTCTTTTGTCAACCATTCCCACGTTATCTTTATTTCCTCCACTTCTGCGTCAATTAATATTTCCTTATGACAAAACACCACACAGTTTCGCTCCTTCCTAAGCTAGGAAATCACACGGGACAACACATTCCTACATGATTTGCAACCGCTTAGCAATCCAGAAAATTGATCGAGTTGTATGTCCATATTGTTATGTAGTGTAGAATGAACACCCAAGTTCCTAACTGATTGAATATTACATGCCAAACACTCAAGAAGATTAAGCATTCTTAAAACAAATGCTGCTGAACTGTCTCTACCACACCACACCCCCAATACATAATAGTGCATCACTATGGAGCACTCCCCCTTTAGTTTTCATTTAGGAACGTATACCACAAAAATAATAAGGCTTTAAAGGGGACCAATTTATGCCAAATTCTTTTGTCATTTGGATATATTATGTGTGCCAATCCAGACTAAGTATTTGATAAGGAAATTTGTATCAATGTTAGACAAACAATCTCTCCAAATTTCCTTATCAAATGCTAATAATGTTTTAATGTTTAAGTTTTGATTGAATATTATTATTAGTATTATTATTTTTGTTATCATTGTGCAAAACTAACAAAATGTATAATCTAAGATTTTTTGAGAGCCAAAAAGAATTATACCCTTCAAAATGTGTGAGTTGATTGAAATCTTACCTCATGTCATTTGTAACTTTAGATAAAATGATGCCGCAAATAAACCATGATTCCTCTGTAGAAGAGAACGGTGTTCCAAACAACATACATCCAAATCTACCCTTTTTCAGCTTTAAAACGATAATGACAGCTACAAAAAATTGTGATCATGAGAATAAGCTTGGACAAGGTGGATTTGGCTCTGTTTACAAGGTGAGTGAAACTCTACATTAAGCTACTGATGCAAGAAGTGACAACATCATTCATCTCTTTATATTCATTAAAATCACATCAAAGAAAAATGATACAGAAATAGTGAAATAGGATTTAAGAGATAAATATTTCAGGGATGCTTGGTTAATGGACAAGAGATAGCAGTGAAAAGATTGTCGAAAAACTCTGGTCAAGGCAAAGTAGAGTTTAAAAATGAAATTACACTTTTAGTTAAACTCCAACACAGAAATCTTGTGAAGTTGCTCGGCTGTTGCTTTGAAAAAGAAGAAAGGATGTTAGTTTATGAATACCTACCAAACAAAAGCCTAGACTTCTTTATATTCGGTATGTCTCTCTCTGACTCACTCATTGTCTTTCTGACCTGAATAAACTTGTATTTACACAAGCCTGAAGCATAGTGACTTAATGTAACCTGTAATGTTCGAGCTTATGCTAATTCTGGCTTATAGCTACTTAATGTAACCTGTTTTAAAAAAAAAGCTCCTCAATGCAACAAATTCAAACTTCACATAATTGTAAACAATCAACATTAGTTAAATTTTTTACAGGTCAGACCTATTTCTGTTCCCTTAAAAATATCTATTAAAAATTTAGGCCTTCAACATTAAGCAGGACATATCATCAAACTTGATGCCTCTCGCTAACACTAAGTTGACCATTGGCCTATTTATAGCCTTGTATACATGTTTTAAAATAATTACAAGAAATTTGAAGATGTGCCTATGATAGAAAATTAGCAAGTGTACTAACTTATATCGAAGTAATAAAATTTATAAGATTCGTATCCACAGGGACTGTTTCAACTTCTACTCGGGAATGTCATTATCATTAAGGATGTTGTAAAATGGGGGGTGCACTGAGGCAATTGGTTTAGATTGCAAATGTAAATAAAATGGTTAAGGAAAAATTGGTTTAAGAAATAATATTGAGAGATGACTAGGTTAATCAATTCATCTTTTCATCACTCATTAGCAACTTGTTTCTTAAGTTTACGAACGCTATAAAGTTAACGACAAATTAACAAAATAGCTTAGGTCAATCCCTTAATCCTAAGCCCTCTTTCCTGATTATAATTTCCTAATTCCTCAGGTGAACCTATATTCATTCAAGGTTTAAACACGTTAATTTAAAAGTCACAACCTAACAACGTTCCATCCCTAGATTGTCCGTTAAGTTGAACAGTATAAATATGTCAGAGTTAAACGTTGGTGTCAGCAGTCATCTAAGCTCTAGAATCGATTATATTGGGTCAGAATCATAAAAGCATTAAGAATGACTTATACTGAATAAACTAGAATGTCATTCATAAATATTAAGAGTTACAGGTTACATAAACATGAGCTAGAACAAAATCATCTCTTAACCTAATTACAAAGGATCTAGTTACTCATGGCTAAAGCACAAATAACTAATATGAAAGAAGGATTCATTACATGAAATTGGTAATCGGATATGAGTTTTGATGGTCTCCACCTTCTCTCCAGATCTCCAGCTCTAAAAGTCAGTTTCTTTCTCCAAAATTTCCCCCACTTCCTTCAGAAAACAACTTCCCTTTTATAGGAAAATTCTCAGATACGCTAAATTCGTACTCCGATGCTGTAAATCGAAGCACAATTGCTTCATTAAACTCATATCCCAGCTAGAGTGTCTGCCAAAGCGTAGCCCGATTTGGTTCCATCGGAGCACAATTTTTTACGAAACAAAATATCTCAAATTTGTTGTAAAATCGTAGCCCGATGCTGTAAATCGAAGCACGATTTCTTCTTTGCTTGTCAATATCGAATGTGTCATTTGAAGCTTCTATCTCATGCAAAATCACCTGAACTCAGCTCAAAAGTACATAAAAACCAAAATAAAAGTATGTATGACCTAGTGTCATCAGCCTATACTCCTTGTTATGCACAAGATGATTAATGATCCGGCATATGATCTAATTTCCTATACTCATTGACAGTTTCCTAAATTCTATATATTCATTGATATTTTGATAAGTTTCTATAAAGTTAAGCTCGATTTGCAGTTAACTTTTCTTAATATGTTCTGTATTTGTAAACTTAAACTGTTCAACTCAGATCAAAACCAAAGGTCATCATTGGATTGGGTAAAGCGTTTTGAAATTATTTGTGGGATTGCTCGAGGTGTTTTATATCTTCATCAAGATTCAAGGCTGAAAATAATTCATAGAGATCTAAAAGCCAGCAACGTTCTCCTTGATGCTGCAATGAATCCCAAAATCTCCGATTTTGGTATGGCTAGAATATTTGGAGAAGATGAAATCCAAGCAAGAACAAAAAGAGTGGTCGGAACATAGTATGTGTCGCACACTTATATCACGAAAATATACAGATGGATATGTATTTTTATGATACTCTAACCATTTTGTATAATTGCAGTGGATATATGTCGCCCAAATATGCAATGGAAGGAAGATATTCAACAAAATCTGATGTCTTCAGTTATGGGGTCTTACTACTGGAGATTATTGCTGGCAAGAGAAACACACATTGTGAAACTGGAAGAGACTCCCCAAATTTAATTGGACATGTAAGTTATATAAAAAAAAAAAAAGGTGGTAGCCTCAAAATTGGCCGAAAATTTAATGGTGTATGATGTATTTATTTAAAGATTGTGTTGTACCATTGTAGGTGTGGACACTATGGACAGAAGGAAGGGCCTTGGATACAGTTGATCCAGCACTAAACCAGTCTTATCCTTCTGCTATAGTTCTAAGATGCATTCAAATTGGACTTTTGTGTGTGCAAGAAAATGCAATTAATAGACCATCAATGTTAGAAGTTGTTCTCATGCTATGCAATGAAACACCTCTTTGCCCACCTCTAAAGCCAGCATTTTTATTCAATGGCAACCAAGATTTGCAAGAGTCGTCATATTCAATAAATGAATTAAGAGAAACAACCATCAGTGCTCGCTAAAAGCTACGTTAATCAAATATATAATGTTTTGGTTCATACTTTTTTATCTGAATTGAGTTTGTAGACATTTCTAAAGGTTGTTGAGAAACAAGTATGTGTAGTCACTTTGGGGTATTGTAAAATGAATACTGTTTTAGACCTCATGGTATATACTAGATTTTATGTTATCACTATGAAAATCTGCATTGCTAGACCAACTGTGCATAAGTATAAAATATATAAGATTTTTACTCGTGAGTTTTCTACCATTGGAAATTTCTAAGAGCTTAAGGACTATGCACTGACAATGTTAATGTTTATGCACGATTATCCACTTGAATTCTCACAGATTAAAGAAAATAACAGTAATGCATACTATTATATTAACTGGATTTTACATTATTCATACAAATACACGCTTACAGCGATGTGGCTTTATTGAGTTACTTACATAAGTGAGTACTCCTTGTAAAAAATTTACATTATCATTTCCAATCATATTAATGTTCCCTATAAAATAAACTAGCATCATACAATAAACATGGCCTTTAGCGAGCTTCAACCATAGTCATACTTACATCATTTACTGAGTAAGTTCCTTCACTGGTTGATGGATTTGAAGTCTCATAATTGCTTCTCTTGAAAATAAATGCTGGTTGTTTTGGAGTGGGAAGAGTTGAGTCACTACCCAACATAGAAACAACAGCTGACATAGATGGTCTGTCAACAGCAAAATCTTGTACACATAATAGCCCAATTTGGATGCATCTTTGAACTTCAAGCTCAGAGAATGACTCTCCTAATGATTGATCAACAATCTCCATGGCTTTGTCTTCTCTCCATAGATCCCATATCTACATCAATTGAACTTACTAGATTAATTAGACTATACATTAAAATATCAATTTGAATTAGAGTATAGTTTCTAAGAAATACTGACATGTCCAACTAAATTTGTGGATGCATCGTCTGCATATTGACCACTGTTCTTTTTGCCTGTAATAATCTCTAGCAGCAAAACTCCAAAGCTGTATACATCAGACTTCACCGAAAATTGTCCTTCCATGGCATACTCCGGAGACATATAACCACTGTAAAAGTAAAATACAGATAAATGAGATGACTAAAATTATAATAGAAATCTAAGTAACATAATGCATGGAAATAGCTAGGTTTTTACGCTAAATACTTACTAGGTTCCAACAACACGATTTGTAATTGCTTCAACTTGATCTCCGCCAAACATTCTAGCCATACCAAAATCTGCAATTTTTGGGTTCAATGCAGTGTCCAACAAGACATTGCTGGCCTTTAAGTCTCTATGAATAATTCTTAATCGCGAGTCGTGATGAAGATATAAGATCCCTCTAGCGACGCCACAGATAATATCAAACCGCTTTCTCCAGTCTAGCTCAGAACTTTTAGATTTATCTAGACCAAAAATTCATGGTATGATGAGTAAATTAAGGATGTTGAATCAATTGTTTAGGAAATGACATTGATATATATTCCAAAGTGACAACTTATGTACCAGAGAAGCAAAGGTGAAATAAAACATCACATACCAAAAATGAAAAAGTCTAAGCTTTTGTTAGGCAAATACTCATAGATTAACATCTTCTCTTCTCCTTGAACACAGCAACCTAAAATCCTCACAAGATTTCTGTGTTGGAGTTTTGAAATCAAAACAACCTCATTTTTAAACTCTTCTATGCCTTGTCCGGAATGCTTTGACAGTCTCTTTACTGCGATTTCCATTCCGTTGCTCAATATACCCTAAAACCATCATCCAAAGTAAGCCTAATCAATTTCCTTTGCTAGAGAAATACTGTGACAAGTGCAACTAGTTGTGAAATGTAAACATATGTTTAAATTTTCAAAATTGGCATTGGTACAATATAATGCATTAAAACCGATGCTAAAGAAGATTGGCTACCTTATAAACTGAGCCAAAACCACCTTCCCCAAGCTTGTTAACAATTGAAAAACTGTCAGTTGCAGCAGCTACGGAGCTAAGATCAAAGAATGGTAAATTTGAATTATTTGTACTGTCAAATTCTTGCTGATCAGAGTCACCAAAGCTAAGACGAAAGGAAAACTTGCGATCCCTTCTCGACCCTGTCATCAAACAAGGAAACAAGCACATTTCAACATGTCAATAGAATCAAGAATCCTATCACAATGGCAAGTTTGATTAGACTTTTACTTACATTTTTTCCTTGCTTTTACAAACCAATACACCAAAATGGTCCCCATAAACAATATCAAGCAAGTACCAACAACTAAAAGTGCCACCATTCCCTTTTTGCCAAGAGAACCGTACGGATGTTTTGCATACATAGCTGCAAAGTGCAAATCCAAAAATCTCATAACTAGAATAAATCATGACCAAATAAATTAAATATAGTAGTGTAATTAATATTAAAAACGCCTATGCAGAGGCTATGTTGTCAGCGTCAAACATATTCAAGGGTCAAAATGACTCTCAACAAGTTTCAAAAACATTGTGTAACATATTGAATACATTATTCTAAGAATTTTTTCAAGCAAAAAAGGAGAGTGCCTACCCAATTCATGCTTATCCACACGTACATACAAATCTTGTCCTACTTGTGTGTAAGTCCTTGTATCCTCCATATCACCATGCCAAGTAACACACCCACTTTGCAACATCTCATTTTCACTTGTAAATGCAACACAAGAACAATCCCCCAAACACATCTCTCTGCACTCCTTCAATCCCAAACTCACGTTCACACGTGTCATCGAAGTATTCGGCACCTTCACACGTGCGACTTTCACAAACCCTTCCCCATTTCGACACGTGGACACATTCGACTTCCTCACACATCCACCCGACCCGTCTCTCAAATACCATTCCCTCTCAAACTTTGGTTCAAATCCAGGTAAACACTCACACTCAAATTTTTCAGCATTATACGGGTCACAATTCGAGTTCAACCCGCATTGCTTGAAATTATCACATTCTTCTTTCGGACCGAACCATATTTGAAACCATCTATTTTCTTTTGGTTGCCACGTCAGCCTCCTCACGTGACCCGAGTCTTCTAAAACCATTCTTGATATCACCCTTGGATCTTTCACACCATATTCTATAAAAACTTCATCCACGTTGTTAACAAAACTAACATTGAAGATAAAAGTCGGAGTCATTTCAGGTACTCCGCTCCATCTTTGACCCGTCCATGACCCGGTTCTCCATACTGGAACTTTATTATTTCTGTATAGAAACAGCTGTGGAAACCCGGTTGGATCGATCCGGTATGTCAGATTCCCGGTTCCTGGATCATTGGGAGACTTCCAAGATGTTAGGAACCGGTTCAAACCGGTTTTTCTATCCAACCCAAGTTTCATGAAAGGAAGAAGAGTGTTAGTTGGAAAATCAAAACTCTGCCACACAATATCTTTTCCATTGTTATGAGTCAAAACAAAGTTTCCATTGTCTAAAAGCTTAGCTGAAACGTTGCCAAATGAAGGTGAAACAGAAACATTGGAAGACCAAATAGGTTTAAGGTTTTTGTTGTTGTTGTTGAGGTTGTTGTTGTGGAGTACCAGGTTTCCGTTATTGATGGAGACAAGACCGGAAGTGTTGTACAAAGGAGTGTCTCTGTTTGCAACCCAAACAATGGTTTGTTCTGAAATTTTGTTGTACCATATACCAAGATACCGTGTTTTAGAATCTTTCTGTAGGGTGAAGAAACCAAGTGCAAAGGTTCCTCGAGGGTTGGAGACCAAAACATCGTTGTCTTTCAATGATTGGTTTAGTGTTATGGTGTCAAGTGAGTGGCAAGAAGGGTAGCAAAGAATCAAGAGTAGAAGAAGAAGAACCTCTTTCATGGTGTTGTGAATAGCATTTGATGAATGAAAAAACTTAGAAATGAACAAGTTGAATTTGAGTTGCTTTTATCATTTATGATGAGAATGCGTGCTGATGCGGGGATGAATATACATGAGTTGTTTGTTACATATGGGTCATGTGAGTAAAGGAGTGTGACTGAGACATATAACTAAAAATTGAATAATTGGTACTTGGTAGTTGCATGATATTAAATTCTTAGGGGACTTATGTGGCTCTAGATAGAGGCACATAGTTAGTAAATCTGTTTGTTAGATATAATCTGACTTGATTCTTCATGGACAGTTCATGTGTGTTGTACATTTTAGTACCATCAATCACTTTGTTAATGTCAATACAAGTCCGGGACAAAATGTTAATGTTCTCTTCACAAGAAGCTACCTCGTTTCGGTTCAGTAATAATAACTAATAATAATTAGGAGTATAAGAACCAACCATAGTCACATAATTCGCAATTTGTGTTGGTACATGGTACAGGTACGGGTTTATATCGTACGCGACATCTGAAGAATTTGATATGTATTAGGGTGTAGAGCTTCGGTACGCTTTGGTTTGCAATGCCAATGTTAAAATTGATCCACACATCCAAGAAAAAGAAGAAAAAAACACACCAAAACATCAAAGTTGACAGGCAGCTAGTAGCATAAATGCACAAAGCTGTTGAATGAGAGAAAAGGCTTAAGTCCCACATCGGAAGATTTGAGAGAACTATAGAAGAAAGCTGTCTATAAAACCAAGCAAATAGATTGAGAACTGAATGGAATTAAGGACACGCGACTGTGTAGCAATAGATAAATAAATAGTTAGCTGTGTTTGTATCCAATTCACCGTTTATTTATTTGCTTTTTATTGGCCAGACATTTTTTTTAGGATAATGCTGGATAGTGGGAAAGAATGAATGGTTCGTGAAATTAAGCGAATATGTTGGCAAGATTTTGTCCATTTGATTTAACTTGATTCTTTGACTAACATATAGCAACAACAATCCCGTTTTTTCCAGCCAGGAGAGAATTTAAGTGGCTAAGAGGTGTTTCGCAATCCCGTCGTGGTAAAATCTATCGCGAGATATAGCACTACCCTTTTTTTTAACCAATCACCGTTATTCCTTCTTTGGTAGGTGTGGTTCGGCAGTTTTTGCAAATTCTACATGAATTCATGCGTGCCCAATTCGTTGAAGTACCCGAATTTTGTACTCGCGAATTGGTTCACGGTTCATTGCCTTTTGAACACCCCTAGTTACTATCGAACCAACTAAATTGCTACAGTTTTTTTTTTAAAATCTAAACAGAACTTAATCAATCAAATTCGATCTTTGTAAGTTCAAGTATTATTTTAAGTCATTCAAAATGGATCATCCGAGATTTAAACTTGTAAAGGCAATTCTTGATTCTTTGGAAGATACTAGCTCATTTTACCCCATTGCTTTATACACCTCTCATTTTACCTAATTATTCAATAATAAAGTAAAATGCAAATAAAACTTAGATAAAATTATAACTATAACAAACAAAATACTAATAGAAAATACTAGGAAATATGGTTATCGGTGATGAAAGAACTGCAACGGGAAGGATGGTCAATGTAGGGGGTGATCCCACATGGACAATCAAAATCGATATAGGAAGGATGACCATTGTATATAGTGGTCTCGCAGGAACATTCAGAGCCAACATACGAAGGATTGCCACCGTAAGGTATGGTCCTACAAGGTTAATTACCTTTGTTGGAGGGGGTGATTGGGCAAGATCCCTTAAAGCATCTATTCAAACACCGTACTATGAGATGGCAGAAGACAACGATCATCACGCTTCATTCTCTTCTTCATGTGGTGCTGACTCTTGATGCTACTATATAGTTTGAAGACAAACATACTAAAACAATGACAAAATACGACAAATATTAGCATGTGACCACATTTCAGATTCTATTTTTCAAAATATAATCAACCTACTTCGGATTATATTTTTCGTATCGAGTCAGTAATCTAAAAAAAATTAAAAAACTCAACCAAACGAGGAAGTTTTTAGAGAATGTGAACTAACATCTTCTATAATGGTGTAGGAGGGTGGAAACAAAAATTTCTTGTTGTTTCGGTAATGGTGTAATTTTTTTGAGCTTTACCAATTTTAATTTTTTGTTTCCTTGGGCTTTACCTACTTTTGATTTTGAATACTACTTTTCTCCCAACAATTTTTGCTCGCTCCCAATTGAACTTTCGGAAATGTCCTTGCGCGAGTTAACTCACGTATGTGTTAAACCCTGCGTGACTTAAGTCACGTTGAAAAACTCCAATATTTTCATCGATCATTTCTTCTCCATAGCATCAATGAATTAAACAAGAAACAGAACAACAAGTTTTGCAGTCCTAAAATAATTGAGAAAGAGGAAGAGAGAGCCAAGTGGTGGACGAAATATAATAAATCAATTGTTGATATCCTTTTTATAAGATGAGAAATCATGTTGGCATGTGAAGAACATAAAATAGTTGGAATTTGAAAGAAAAGTTACGGCGCATGTGAGCATATAAGCATATGAAAGGAGTTGAGATTATAATAGGGTTGTTGTTTTAATTCATCGATGAAAGGAGTTGACTTAAGTCACGCAGGGTTTAACACCAATTAACTCACATAGGGGTATTTTGGGAAGTTTGTATGGGAACGAGCAAAAATTATTAGAAGAAGAGCAGTATTCTTTGATTTTGGTTTCCATGGACTGTACCCACTTGTTATTGAAGACAATTACTTTTATGACATTCAGAAGTTCTTAACACAAGTAAATTACTAAAATACCCACAGCGGTAGTTAACTACCGTTGGGTTATAACTAGAAACCTAGCGCGGGTTTTTTGGTCTTTTACTTGTGTTCCTAGGACATTTTGAATGTCAGAAAGGCAACACTCGTTATTGAATACAAAAACAAAATTATATACATAAAGTATTGAGAAATTTTCTTTATAGACCCCCTCAATTGCTCACATGCCCCCCAAATTTCTTAAATTGCCATTTTTAACCATCAGATGATATTTTCCATTCGTTTGATTTCGGAAGATTAATTTCGATCAGTCTTGGTATAACATCATAATAGCAAGACAATTTTGGCTATGTGATTTAGTTGTTATAAAACTTCAACTCTAGGCAAAAAAACACCAATATCCATTCAACAATTTATTTTCATCAAACAGACATCAAAGAGAATGTATTTGTTGTCGAATATCTTCTCAAACCCAACAAAAAAATTGGTAACCTCCTCTTATTTTGTTTTTGTTGAAGTTTAGGGTCGTTTAGTTGTTGATCAAATAGAAATTGTTTAGGGTTTGACTAGGGAATATAGTAATATGATTTATTTAAGTATTGTCTATATATAGATTTAGCTATCGTTTGTAATTAGTGAAATGTGATATTGATATTTTGTGTAAGATTTATTCTCAGGTTCATCAGAAGTTATTTTCCGATGCACTTCCTAAATCATAAGTTTTTTTCTTTTAATAAGCTAAATTACCCACTTAAATTGGTACTAGAGATAATCGAACATGAGACTTTAAGGAGGAGCTCACTCTCATGCCCCAAGTCAATACCACTAGGCCAACCCAAATCGGAAGTTATCTTCCAATGCATATTTTTCCTTTTCTACTTTGATCAGAAGTTATCTTCTTGCGCATGTTTTTCTTTTTTGTACGTCTATATGAAGATAATTTCCAACATTCGCAACTTTTGATTGTTTGAGGGGCATGTGAGCAGTTGATGAATGGGGCAATTTCCAAGTTTTTGAAAAGAGAACAAAATAATATAGTTGAAAATTGTTGAAGGCCAACCACAATCGCAACGAAAGTGCTAAAAATACGTTCTCATGCTAGAAATTTTTTTTAATTATCATCCTTGTATTATGATTGATAATTGCATAGTACTTGCAGTGTTACATTTTTATTATAAAAATAAAAACTCTCATGGCATATAAAAAATTAACTCAAATATAAAATATATTTTTGTAATACGCTCTTCATCCTTCAATTATCATGGTTGGTGGCTTAGTCCGTTTACTATGTTGGACATTGGCTAATTACTTATTCTTTCTTTTTACTTGTTCTTGCTCTTTTTGTAAATATTATTTGTGACTTTGTTGTCTTTCCTCTTTACACCTTGTACTAGGAAAGACACTTTAGTTTAATATTATATCTCATTTTAACTTCTTAAAAAAAAAATACGTTCTTCATATAAAATTTAGAATACAAATATTTTACACAGAAAAATAGTATGGGAGCCCCTAATATGCACCCCCTAAAAAGAGGTTCAACCATGGTCCTCATAGTTTTACCTACTGCACCAGATAATGTAACCGGTTGATATAATAATAAAGTTAAAACAAAAAACATTGACCCTTTTGTTTGATACAAGAAATGCCCTTTTATTGGTTGGTGCCTGTATCTCCATTCTCCATGGTCACTATTCAACGCATATAAATTTTTAATGCTAAGTTAGAAATCTTAAAGTTGTATTATTCACGGTTATGAGAACCAGTTTTTACAAAGATATATAGACTTTACACTACTCCTTCTC
>Ga0315913_1001524_pt1 | contig 25736 bp, 9 predicted proteins | sample MpolsnodulesMG_FD_207736 | JGI IMG/M metagenome (GOLD analysis project Ga0315913, IMG submission 207736) | Medicago polymorpha root nodule microbial communities from Los Angeles, California, United States - small nodules | ecosystem: Host-associated > Plants > Roots > Nodule | place: USA...
AGCTTATTTTAGAGCTTATATAAAACAGCTTATGCAAATAAATAAGTTTTTATGTATTATTTATAAGTTTTTAAGGTAGTTTATGAAAAACGCGTTTATGAAGATACAATTTTCGTCAGTGAGAGTTTATAAATTAAAATAAAAGCTTATTTATTTACATAAGTTATTTTTCATAAGCTCAAACCAAACGAGACCTTATTTAATGATAACGACCACTATATATTTTTAGTCTCTATTTCTTACTTAAAATTTAGAAGACGCTACTATTTACTCCTTCTTTCCCTGCCTATAAATACTAGCACCAATATATTTCCCTAAGTTCAAATTCAAAGAAATACCCTTAAGATTTTCTCAACTTCTCTATCGTTTTCTAGCTTCTTTTTTTCCTAGAAAATAATGAAGACAATGAACAATTTCATCTTCCCACTTCTCATTATTTTGTTCATGGCAATTTCTCACATGGGTCATGCTCAGAATTTTGATATTTCTCCAGCACCTACTCCTACAAGTGATGCTCAGGTTCTGGATCAAGTAGTTGCTTATTTTCTTATGTTAGTGGCGCTGATCATTACATACATACTCCATTGATTATTTTTTTCTTACCTCTTAATTTTTGTCCGTGGAAATTCTAGACTATTTTGTATCAAGTACAACACTTTGCTACAAAAAGAGATTCGAATGGAAGCAGACTCAATTTATATAGACTTGGTTACTATTGATTAGTTTGTTAGAATATGCAACTGTTACAAGGAGGAAATTGCTGAATGTAATAATTATCAAGAATGAATACGAAGAAATTAGTTGTTAGCGTAGCTTAGTGTTGGTATGTGTTTGTTTCCATGTTGAGAAGGTTGTAATTGTGCGTTTTCCCAACTCTATGAGTTGGAGCTTTTGGTATCTTCACGTCTAAATTGTCTAAATTGCCTCGGGATGCGAATATTCAGGGGAAATGTGTATCCAAACACATACTTAGTCTTTAATCTTATAGCGTAATTTCTCTTCTTTGTACGTACCACCAAAAAGGGTTTCTTACAATTTTATTGCGTGATTTTGACCTTCAATTTTTTTAAGCGGTCTTTATTGTTTATGTTTTTCTTCTTTAAGATTTGGTACTTTTTCCAAATTTTATTTGAATTTTTTTGTTGAGGTAAGATCATTTATTAACGTATCATTTGATTCTCATAAGAAACATGACCTTTTTTGAACAAGAATGAAATTTCTAAAGTTAAAAACTGTGATTTCTGTCTTTGTTTAAAACTCGCACTTTTCACAATTAAAGTCTGCATCCAACTAGTAGTTTCATACTCATCATGCGTTCACTTCCCCTCGCTGTTAGATATAATTAGAGATTTATTAGATATTGTTGAGTTTGTTAAATATAATTTTAGTTATAAGTTGGTTAATATTAGTTACAAATTAGTTGAAGTTTGTTAGTTTAATTAGGATCACTATATAAAGTGTTTCCTACACCAATTGTAATCAATTTTTTCTCATTCATTCAATTCTAAAGTTCATCTTTCTATTAGTTTATTTATCTATTTGTTAGGTTATACCATGCTTTTCAACACTCATCATGTCACCAAACATAGCCTTAATTTTCTTCTAGCTTATACTAAAGAAGCAATTTCTTTAAAAGTATTGCTTATGAGTGTCTATAAATGCCTCAACTTTTCAACTTCTTCAATATTCACTTATTTGATAATTTTGACAATTTTCATCATTGTTCTTCAATGTAATACATAAAATACAAGCTCAAAAGTTGTAGTGATCATTATTAACCTAAAACTTACATTGTTTAGAATTCCAAAAAAAGAAAAAAACACTAAAGTAGTTGATCCAATTCATGTATATAAGTATATCTCTAGTGTCTACAAGTAGCTTGAGATGAAAGTTTCAAAGCCATGGAGAATTGTAAATAGGAGTTGCAACAGATTTAACTTGAAGATACTTATGAAGTGCTTCCAATCCATAATCTCTTCCATATCCACTCATCTTATACCCTCCAAAAGGGCAATCAATATCAAAGGCAAAATAGCAATTGATCCAAATGATACCTGCACGAATTGACCTTGAGACTGTATTTGCAATATCCAAATTCTTTGTCACAATCCCTGCTGCTAGGCCATATTTGGTATTGTTGGCCTTCTTAATTCCTTCCTCAATGGTCCTTCAATATTTAATTCAACATTTAGGTGCACATTCACAAACATCTTTTAAAACTAAGTTTAGGGTTTAAAAAAAAGTTTGTGACCGGACTTTGGACCACGGCATCGTGGTTATTGACCAACAATTTATATTAAAGGCATGTCTGATGCCCGACAACACTCACAATATTGTCGTGCATGTAACTGCATGCGTCAATACTGTGAGTGTTATCGGGCATCAGACATGCCTTCAATATAAAGTATCGGTGATTTTAGATGTCTCTATGACCTTATCTCGAACTATATTTGCTGTGATTTTCTATGTTTAAAATTTTGATACTATTGCAACTCTAGTTTAAAATCATGTCGAAGATGGCGAAAATGAAATATAAATATACTTACTTGAACTTAGAAAGTGCCATAACAGGTCCAAATATTTCATCTTGTGCTATTAACATGTCATCCTAAACAAATTTTCAAAAAATAAAATAAAAATTAGTTCTATTGTTCAGTTATGAGAATGGCATAAGGTTTCATTTCTCTTGGTAGAGTAGAAATATACCGTAACATTGGTAAATATAGTAGGCTCAATGTAGTATCCTTTGGTTCCCACTTGTTTACCCCCAGTTAATAATGTGGCTCCTTCATTCTTTCCATGCTTAATATAGGAAAGAATTTTATCAAATTGTTCCTTACTAGTCTGCAAAGAAAATAATGTGCAAATAAGATGTATGTTGGTAACAATTTCCTTCCGATTCGAATTATAAAGTGCGTAAATCAATTTAAAATGATCTTGATCATTGATTTGAGATTAGACAGTCGAAATATGTAACTGTGTGACACATTTACAACAAGGAATCTATTTTTAATTATTGTGCATATTTAACTTTTCCTTACTTGGGGTCCTTGTTGAACTTTAGGATCAAACGGGTCACCAACGACCCAATTTTTTGCCTTTTCCAGCACTTTCTTCTCAAATTCATCGTAAATCCCTTCTTGGACAAAAACTCTAGAATATGCAACACATATTTCTCCCTGAAAATTACAGTTACTTGAGTAACAAGTCTTTGATCTTTTTTATGTTACAAGATTTTCTTTGAAGGAAAAATTATATACCTTGTTGTGAAGGATTCCGAATAGAGCAAGATCAACAGCTTTATCAACATCAGCATCGTCGAAAATTAAAACAGGTGACTTGCCCCCTAATTCAAGCGATACCGGTTTCAAATTGCTCATTGCTGCAGCCTGCATTACTCGACGGCCTGTTTCGGTTGAACCTGTAAAACTGACCTGTAAAACCAGTCAAAATTAGTAGTTGTCATTGCCTAGTTTGTTTGAAATGTAATGCATCTTTAACTTAATCAATGGCATAGAATATTTTTGAATCCAAATTACTGCATCAATGTCCATATGTGAGGTTATTGCAGCTCCAGCAGTTGAACCAAATCCTGGCAGTACATTGAGCACTCCATCTGGAATACCAGCCTAGATGAAAAGGAGAAAGAAACAAGAAAGTCTTAGTTAGCTTATGAAACAAGCTTTCTTAAATTGAACCTATGCTAATAATTTTCATTCATGTATTGGTGATGCTAACAGACTAGACATAAACACCTTATATACCAAAGATTAGGGTTCAGATCCCCTGCGGTCACGGAAATCATGCATTTGCCACAATTACGCAATGCAGGCCATTATATTAAGATTGGACGGTCCAAACTGATTGACTATCTATTCTCTTACTGCAGGGAATCAAAATCCTTGAAGATATCCCGTATTATAATGTATTCATGATGCTAACAAACTAAACATAAACGCATTAGATACAAAGGATTCAGATCACATGTAGTCACAAGATCATACAGAGTTCAGATCATCAGACTAAGATTGGATTATTCACGTTCCGACTTTGAAAATCAGATTCAAAATACCAAATCGGAACGCGAGCTCTCCTATCTTGATTGGACGGTCCAAATTGCTTGATAGTGAATTTCCCGTCAGCGACGAATCAAAACCCTCAAAGGTACACCCCACATGCTATGAATTAAGGAACTGTAAACAATCTTTCAAAACCAACTCAATAAATTTTCTTTAACCTTACCTCCTTAGCAAGATGAGCAAAAAAAAGCGACGAGAGAGGTGTTTGCTCAGCAGGCTTAAGGACCATAGTACAACCAGCAGCCAAACAAGGAGCAGCCTTAGCAAAGAACATAATAGTTGGGAAATTCCAAGGTATAATGTGTCCAACAACACCAATAGGTTCCATCAAAGTATACATGTGAAGATTCCTAGAAGTTTTGAACACTTCTCCATGAACTTTATCGGCTGCACCGGCATAGTAACGTAGGATATTGGATGCTTCAGGTACATCTACTGACTTACACCAACTGTATAGTTTCCCTCCATCAATTGTATCCAATGCTGCTATTTCTTCTATGTTTTGTTCAATTAAGCTTGCCCATTTCACCATAATTTTTGCTCTCTCCTATCAAACAGTTCATGACCATATCAAATTAATGCATGTTGATTCCTAGTTGAGAACATTGGCTAAGTTCTTTGTGTGAAAATTTGTTAGGCATTATTTTTTGAGAGTTTGTTTTCCCACACTCCAAGCTTCTCGCGTGCCCTACAATATTTTGGATTATATAATTCGAAAGGTGTAAAAATGTTCAGGAACCCTCCATAAAACCCTCAATTTTTTTGGATTTTAAAATCCGAAATAGGGGGCCTAAGAAGTTTGGATGGTGGGTAAAGAAAATTATATATTTCTATAGCCACTTATTTTATACATTGCTATCATTTTTTTCGTCTTTCTCAATAATCACTTTTTTTTTTACTTTTCTTATACACTCTTAAAGGGAGTAAAATAGTTAAACAAATGAAAGTAGCAATGGAATAATTTATGAAATATTTGTATTCAAAGAGTAATTTATGAATAATGCTTGGTAATGCAACTTTTCACCTAGAAAATGCACAAATATATATTTTAAACCTCGAGGGACGAAGTTCAAATAATCCACTTGATAACGGTTATAAAATTGTCACCGTAAGGTTAGTGCTACCAATGCTTAATCTCTTGGTTGGACCCACATGAAATTCATCTGACAAAAGAAATAGTGTGTATTTGGTTTTGGCCGCGGAGACAAAATTTGATTTCAAATGAATTTATTGTGTGAGATTGATTTTAGTTAAAAGTGAGTTGAACGTGAACTGATTTATGGTTGATACATTCGCTTAAAAATGACTTTGAACAATAAATTTAAGAGGAAAAATTATGTTGTGTCAAAAACTGCAAATCATAAATTAGAATCAATTTTAGAGACAAAATTAATTCTACTTCATAACAGCCAAACATGTAAAAATCAAATCTAGACTTCTATAATCAATTTTTACCATTCAAAATTACTCCAAACACTAACATAAACTTAACATAAATTGCTGAAAAAAGTGTATTAGAGGGTGTTGCTATTACTTCTCTTAACTTTTTATTTAAACTATGTTAACTATTCACAAACTGTAAAATAGGTAAAGATTTGAACTTACAGCACCAGGCATACGTGGCCATGGACCATTATCAAATGCTTCTCTAGCAGCTTTCACAGCAATATCAACATCTTCTTTTGTAGCTTCTGCTATTTTTGTAATCACTTCTTCTGTTCTTGGATCAACAGTCTCAAAAGTTTTTCCTTTTTTTATTTCAACAAAAAATTCAATATGCATATAAGTATACCAAGTCAATTAAAACATTGTAACCAAAAATGTCAATTTTTATTTTTAAAAATTTGGACCATTACCCTTGTATATCTATGATTTGACAAGTATACGCCCAAAAATTATATCACAACTTAATTAACTTAAGTTGAATTATTCCAATGTCAAACCTTACTTATTTTTCTAATAGTGGAATGTATTTTGGTACTAAAGTATAATGTCCAATTTGAATTTTGCTAGTTGATCTCTGTGTATCATGGATAAATTCTCATCAATGACTATACAATTATATATTTTTCATTTATGACATTGTTTTTTATACATATATATTCAATCCAACATCATGATCACTATTACTTTATAATAACATATCTTACAAAAAAAAATCGACAAATATCTATATGACAATGTATGATTGAATGACTATATAAAAAATTATATTTTCACTTATAAAAAAATATTGTCAATCTTTAAACTCTTACTTTATATATTTAACTAGGAAACAACGCAAAAAATACACATCACACAAAGGTATGAATTATTTTTTGTCAAATGGTCACATTGCAAAAATCTCACATATTACATGTAGAAAAAAATAGAGAACTGTAAGTTTAAACTTGCGCCTCAAGATATCAAATATCCTTGTAGAAAAAAATAGAGAATTGTAAGTTTAAACTTGCGCCTCAAGATATCAAATATCCTTGCACTTGCAATTTGAGTTGTATTTACTTAGCATGTATGAAATTTTTTACTTTTTTTGAAGGCATGAAATGTTAATTAGTAGTAGTGTAATAGTAGTGAGTTATTGTACGAAAATTAAAAAGAATTGAGGCAAATATTTAGGAAACTAATTTAAAAAAAACCTGAAACTGAGTCCACGAATTCTCCATTGATGAAAAGCTTTTTAAACTTTATAGTTGGAATCTTAACAAAGGAGTCTCCATTGATGCTGAGATTGTCCATCTATAATTCTATACCTGCCTTTCTCTATTAAATTAAATATGCAATATATAATTTTATAGAAAGTGTAACTTGAGAAAAGGAGTATGGTACATGAGTTATTTATAAGGAGCAATGACACATATGAGTCTACATTATATTTAAACAATATGTGGAAAAATATCAAGCTCAAAAAACGATTTAAGTTCTTTTGGCCTCCCCTGATAATTTGGGATCTACACTTTTTCTCCATTCTTATTTTCCACTTTGAATGCCTTAGCAAAGTCAGAATTTGTGGGCAATACCAAGAATATGGTGCAAAACATATAAACAGAAAAAATGTGTTAAGAAATTGTGGTTATAGTCAGTCAACAATAACCATATACTAAAAATGAATGTTATTTTTATATTTATCAATTAAAAAATAAAATCTATATTTTGCATACTAAAACTCTTGAGACATCTACGCTTATATTATACATCATCCATTTCAAAATGAATCTCGTATAAGGTTGTTGCACACAGATTAAAAAATATAATAAAGTAATCAAAAAACATCATTTTGATCATACTAACTCTATCAAGTATCAACTATCTGTGTATATCTAATCATGATAAATGTAAAGTAGAATATAGTGTTTAGAGATTCATGTACTAGTATTAATTAGAGGCTATAATTGGAAAGTATAATTAGAGGGTATTGAATAAATATTTGATCCTACATTGAAAAGTGAAAATGATATTCATTTTAAAATAAATATTTTTTGTTAAAATGACACTCGTTGTAAAACAGGAAACAGGGAGAGTATTCCAACATATTTGTCCACAAGTCCTGCCTCAATGGGCTAAAATGTTGAAATTATTTGACATCATGATGAGGGTTCAAATCTCAGTTTCTTCACTTGTATGTGTCTGTTTCTAAAGACTATTGTTATTAATAACTATTATTACGTACCAATATAAAAAATAGGACGGAGGCTTCCCGAGGTGCCAACCTAGTTGGGATGTCGTTGCGGCCTCCTGATGTCTGTCTTTCTCCCTGCTTAGCAAAAAAAATATACAATTTCTATGGTACAATCGAAAATTTGACATGTATCAGCACAATCATTTTTTAAACTAACAACTAAATAAGCTTTTTTTAAAAAAATAAAATAATTATTTCCTATCATTTAAAATTATAAGAAAATAAATATTATTTACCAAAAAATATATAATAACTAAATATTATTTACAAAAGTGTCAATGAAATAAAATTTAATTTTTCAGAATTTGTATTACTCAAAATAGTCAGTATTGATTATTTTTTACGATAATATGTAAAAAAAAATTAGTATAATTCTTAAAAACAATGAAATTATGTTTTTTTAATGAAAATGATATTTTCTAAAATATAAAACTCAAAAAATAACTCATTATTTCATTCATTTAAAAAAAACTCATTATTTCATAAAAATAATTGTTAATTTATAGATTTATGAAACAAATGTATCTGTATACTTTAATTTTTTAAATTATTAGTACGGTTATGCGAAAAGGATATCCAATTTACACAACAAGATATAACTTTAACTACCTTAATATTATTTTTATTTTTTTTGAATTTCCGTTGGTAGAGATATTAGTAAGCGCAGTAAGCATCCCAAAGTATTAACATAGTTATAGAGTATAGGATTAATCCTCAAATCGGATCAAATATGGTATTTAATTTGTGACTCTAGTAAGGGAACGTTTGCTTTTTCAAGGAAGAGAATTGTATTGTCATCCCTCTCAACACAATATTAATTTTTTTAAGTCTACGTTAACTCATTATTTTAGAATTTTCTCTTTTAAAGATGAAGAAAAGTAGTATTTCCCCATTTGTTTTAAGGCAATGAACGGTTTGTCTATCAAATTTTATTCAAGCTTTTTTTTTAGAGAAAAAGAAAAGTCTTTATTGTTGTAGAACCACAGAAAGTTTTAATGAAAAAAAATGAGAATGCTAACTAGTGTCTTAAGGGTATTAATCAAAAGTAACATTTTATATTTTCAAGATAAAATTTTTATTTGTAGATTTCTTAACCATTGTCTTGAGGGTACTGGTTAGCCAAAATAAAAATGTGGAATGTTGTACAATTGAAACATGTCGCATACAACCTTACACAATCTAATCTAGCAACTAAAAACTACTCAAAAATTGAAGTGCATGCCTAACAAGGCAAATGCCACCTACCCTTGACTGACTAAATATAGAAGTGCATTGCACATCACACAATGAGCACACCATTGAACATTGATTGGAGTACCACTTATGAATAGTAAAGTCAAAGCCTTAACCTTGGTTTTCAGCCAGTCTTACATCTGAATTTTTATGTTCTGCATTGCTTTTTCTTAGTCAAACTCCTTATTGCAAAAGATAGTCCATGCAAATGATCCATATGCAAACACCATTCGTGGTTTGGATTCGAGTATGAACGATTAATCTCACCTCGACTATAGTTGAACAAAATATTGAATATATAAAAGAATGATTCATATGATGCTTGTTTCTATTGTTGTGCAGAGTAAAAAATTGAACATTTCAAAAATAAGTGACTTATTGTTTCGACTAAACTATGCCCTCCTACACTATTAAGAAAATATGTTTAAGAAAATATGTAAAAAAATAATACCATGTTTTATTCTTTTCATTTTATTATTATTTTAAGTCTCGTTTACTTTATGAAAACATTTTCAGTTTTCTTTTCATAAAATATATTTTGTATTTAAACTACTAGCAAGTAGTAAACAATTGTTATAGAGTAAAGATGGAAGAAAAGCTAGAAATGATGTATTTATCGAAGAAATGAAAACAAGGTTTTAGCATTTTCAAAATTTCTGAAAATGTTAGATTTATGCTCAAAAAATTTAAAAGAAATTGATGAAGAAAATATTAGATAGATTTTCTCTTAAAAAGTGTTAGTTTTAAAAAGTTACTTGCATGATCAAACTAGAAATCCTAGACATGTTGTGCAATATTATTTTAGAAATTGTTTGAATGTTCGTCATGTTCATGAGTTTAAATATGAAGAAGATGAAGATTAAAGCTTGATTCGACTGAATTGAACAAGTTTTTAGTGATTTGAAAGTAAACTTAACTTTAAAGATGAAAATAAAGAAGTTTAAAAGAAATGAAATTGCATTGCATTAAGTAAATGGTTCATCAAATCATGTTACATGCATTCTTTGTTACTCTTTTCTTTCTATGCTTGGATAATTCGAGTATGAGAATTCTGATAATGATTTGTGACCTCATTTTCCTATGAAAAACTACTATTTATACATAAAAAAATAATTTAAAAGCCAACCGTCCTAAACTATATGACTTCAAGCTTGACTCTGTTTTCACGTGTCATGGACCTTTGATCTTGACTTTTAGAGAGAATTTGAATTCTTTCTAGTCGAATTCAAAAGACTTGAAATGGTTTACAAACACTGAATTTTGTTGAACACGGTTGCTTCCAATTTGAACTTGAAGAAACTCCTCTTCGACTGTAGCCTTACCTGTCAAAAACAAACACATGAAAATTCAGGCTAACAACGTCACATCACCTTAGTTACATTGTCAAATGAGATCAAAGTCTATTTTTGAAGAATCTTCATTTTACAGGGATGGAATCTAATTTTTTTTTTTTACAGAGGGTAAACCTGAAATGGCCTATATTATAGGGGGTAAAGCACTGTTAACCCTAGATTATTTGTGATATTTCGGATTATCAAAAGTCTGATGCACTTGTGGACCACAAAAAAGTTTGTATTTGAAGAGTAAATTAAAAAGACAAGTTTTGAATCTGAGAGGTGAGTTATGCTAGTGTCTTTGAAGGGATATAAATGTAAATAGTGTGAACTAGTTCTGAGTGTGGACGGTGGCTTGGGCAACATGACTGACTCGTTGAACAGCTTGTTCTTTGGGTCCCTTGACTAGTCAGACCAATTTTACCATGTTTTTTACCATGATTAATAGACCGTTACACTCTATGCACCATCTTTCACAAACTCCTCCCTATAAATACTCATCAATCCTTCACGGAATCTCATTCCATCTCGCATTCTTTCGTTCTCTTTTCTTCTACAAATTGCTTCTACTGTTAATCTTTCATACAAAAAAGTTACTCTAATATTTTAGGGATTGTATGAATGGTCAAAGGGCATGGTGCCCACTGTAAATTGGCACCATCTGTTTGAGTGTAAGGTTGATCATCAAAGTCTCAATCTCCCTATATAGTGAACAAACCTTACCACAGTCTTTTTCCCCCTCCATCTTCTTGCACCATAGGTTTAGTATTATGTGTTTAATAATTTTGTGTAAAAAGCTTCAATATTAATGTAAATGTAGTATAAAATATATGATTTAATAATATAATGAGAATTTGATTCATTTTTGTCTCTTTACTTTTTTGTTTTACAATAAATTTTAATTTTGGTCATTTCTAATTATGTCTTCTTAATATTATATTCGAGTCTTGTTTTTTAAATTTGAGCAATGCATGACTTTGAATTATATAATCCTAAACATGGTTTGGATTATAAAATCCGCACAAAGAGTATTTCGGAAAGAAAAATAGAGCATGTGAGAATCACATGTGGTGGGAAAAGTAAAAGCAACAAAAAATTAATAAAAACCAAAGAAAGCCTGAATAAAATAGAAATGGGTTGTTGCCACCTCCATATAGAATATAGTTCACTGCCAAATTGGAGAATTTCTTTTTCCACCCTTCAAAATTCTCACGCATCCTCCTTTTTTTACTAAAATATCTTCCTTCGCATTATATAATTCGAACCAAAAAAATACAGCAATTAAATTACTTTATGTTAAAAATTTATGAAAACTTGCTATAAATAACATAGTAACTTCAGAAAAAACAAATGGTACTTTATGTTTTTTTTATTTTAATGAAAGATACTGTGTGTTATATGTTTAAAATGACTATTGTCATGGTAGAGTTTCTTTATCGTTGTTAGAAAAAGTTGAAATAGAAATAGAATTTAGAGACATAAATATGAGTTTCTTTATCGTCTCTAATATATAGCATATTGTATTTTGTCCCCACGTCAATTTTTACTGGATGTGACTTGCTGATTTCCCTCAAAATTTTAGAATTGTGCAAATATAATCATTTATTTTTTATAGTTCAACGTTAGGGAGTGAAATTTCACAATTACAATACTGAATAAATCAAACTTAGACTAATTATGTAAAAAAATGAATTAAAAGTGAGACTAGAAAATGTTGTTTTTGAGTGATATTTCAACAAGTTCAAATCCTTAGTTTGTTTGAATTTGCTTCCTTTAGAGTCTTTATATATAAATATTTGAGATATAAACTTGTATACAAGTTAGTACAAGAGAACTTTCTTCATTATCATAAACTAAACGAGAGTTTCTTGTGCATATGAGATTGGGTTAAAAAAAATGCATTTTTTGTGTAAATCTTGTTCACGTGATTGGCTTGGGCGCTTTGCCAACATTTTACTTCTTAAAATATTATTTTAAAAGATATATTTTAGATTTGAAAAAGCATGTTGTGAAAATCATGATTTTTGATGTATTTTAAGTGATTTTTGAACAAATGCAACTCTAATCAATGACTTGTGTTGTATGCTACATTTTCCATTTCCGGTGGGTTAGGAAAGAGAAAAAGAATTTGGACTTTTCTTTTTGCTATTAATATTGAAATTGCTCTATAGGCTCATTGTTTGAGTCGGTTGCTTCATATCCTTTGTTTTTTTAAGTTTTCTTTCTATTATTTTTCTTTTTCTTTTATCATTAGACATAAATTTTTGGTATTAGATTAATAAGTTTTGGTGTTAGATTTTCGATTTTTTTAAGAACACTTTCTTTTTTATATTTTCTCCGACACTCATTCTTCTATCAGATGAAATTAATGTGAATATCACCCTGTTATTTGAGATCTATTTTCAAATTATGATATGCACATGAATTTTATCCAATAAAAATATGTTAGAAAGTCTATCTCCTCTCCCATAAAATTTTCACGAATGAAGACTGATGCGTATCTCAAGCCTTCATTTCTTTTTAATACATTAAAACCGAAGATGGTAATAAAAAATATGCAGTTTGGATTTCACTTGATAATAAAGTCATGGGAGAATCTCTTCTCATTAGAAAAAGAGGATGCATATCACTCCTCAAAAATGATATAGGAACCTATCGATTATAAACATATTTACAAAAATCAGGAGAAGGACTGATTATTCCCTTAACTTAACATCAACCAATGCTGCTAAAATAGTGAGAAAGATATCATTTTTCATGAAAATTGCTTTCAATACCATATAGTAGAAATTCACTTTCATGAAACAGTCAGATTGTAATATTGAGTTCAAGATAAATGCTTAATTTTCATTTTTAGTCCCTCAAATATCATAATTGTGAAACTTTAGCTTTCCTCTTTTCAGTTACCTAGTTTTGGTTTCTTCTAATATTTTTATCTCTTTTACAATGGAGAGTTCACCTGATTTTCAAGGACCTATCTTGTCTTATTATTGTCCCTAAAAAAATGAAAATAATATTGGACCCTACCCTCTGCAAATGTAATGAACCGTGTATTATTTTATTTCAAATAAATTACTATAATCACATAATTTTATATTGCATCCAATGCATTATTTTGTTTTGTGGATGCATTATTTTCTAGGTACCCATTACTTTATGCTATAAAAAAACCATTACTTTATGCTATAAACAACAACAAAAATTTCCTAGTTGTGCTTCATGACATGTGGTTAGGAAGTAAAATTTCACGTTCAATATAGAGTAGTTGTTAACAACACTCTCCTTTTAACATTATCTCTAACCTCTACTCTAATCAATGTAAATCTTACACTCTAAAAATAGAAACTATATAAAGTGGTTTGACTTACGTTGATTTTACCTGATAAAAAAGCGACTATCAAAGATATTGTTGAAAAGAGAGGATTTGATGCTTGATAACATCCATGTTCTTAAAGAAATTTTATATGTACTTAATAATATGTTATCACACATACATATTTTGATAGATTAAAAATATATGATTTGTCATACTCGATAAATGATGCGATAATATGTTGTAAAATACATGTGTGGAAAAAATTACTTTGACCGTGTATATAAATTAAACCAAAAAAGAATTCATCCATTTGAAATTAATTTGAATATTAAAAAGGACACGTTTATGTGTCAAATATGACAAAATGTGTCACATTTTACTCCTCTGCCCACACGTTCTTATATGTCCCCATATCCTCAGTCATTGTCTATAAAAATAAGGGTCTCTTCCCATTTCTTTGAAATCCACCTTCTTCCAAGTTCCGAGTTGTCTTGTGATTTGACTCTAGTTTCTTTGGGAAACACACAAAGATGACTCTACCTTCTTCCAATGGCAAGTCCAATTTCTCTCTAGAGATTCCCACCATCAAGTTCACCAAACTCTTCATCAATGGAGAATTTGTTGATTCCCTTTCAGGTTCTTCACTAATTTTACATCTTTCCATTTCTCTTATCACTCCTTTTCTTCTTTAATTCCCCTTTATTTCAAGTTTTTCTTCTTTCTATAGATTAATTTTCATTGTTTCTCAACCCACTCTGTTTGACTTGGTAGTATTGGTTTGAGACCTAAAAATGTGCTCTTTATCAAGGTCTTGTGTTTGATTATTCCAATATCATACCAATTTGGATAGACTGATTTAACTTCTTCAACAAAAATTCATTGTTTCTCAAGCTTATCATACCTTCTAGATTATTAGTATTAGTTTTAAGTTTTTTTTCCCTTTTTTTGTCACATGAAAGTTGAATGATAGTACACGGCACACAATTTTACACGTATGTATAGATGAATGAAATATGAAATTTATGTTGCATAAAGTTTCAATGCTTGGACTCATAAATGGAGTATGATGGTTAGATAAGAGTTGGCCACAACCGTAATTCACTCATTCTTAAATCATGATAGTACATCATGAGGCCTACAATACAACTAGTGCATGTTAAATAAAAAATGTTTGGTGTAGACCCTTTTTTTCATACATCTAGGATATCTAGTTAAATATGATTAATTTAGTTCAATAGATGATTAGTTCAACTCAAAACTAAAATTGTGATTAATTCAAATGTGATTAATCATGTATCGCGCGGATGTATTAAAACTATTTGTATATACATATCACAATGTGATTAATCGTGTTTTTCTTTATTTTTTTATTTTTTATTTATAAATTATATTACATTTTACCCGAGTTATTTGAATATCAAAATAAAAATACAGTATGTGACATTTTATATATTTGTCTTATTGTCTCTTTCTTTTTATTTTAACATTATTTTCTACAACTTACACATATTAAAACATAAAATAAAAAAAATCAGAAGATATAATTTTTATTTTATTTTAGAGGAGAAGATATCATATTTGCTGTCAAAAGAATCATTTCCCTACCTTTTACTAATATTGTATATAGTTCCGTTTGAATTATGAAGTGTATAGTAATAGATAAAGAATAAGACCAAAAAAAAAGGGAATACACATAACCGCTTGATTTTTATGCCTTTTGATCAAATACAAAATTGAATTTGATTAATTTATTATTTGATAGTAACATTTTGTTTTTATCAGGTAAAATTTTAAAATACATATTAATTCAATACGTCGGTGTGTTTTAACTTATATTTTTTTTTTAACCCTCCAATCTCTACGGTAAAGGTGTTTTAATAATTTAAAGTTTGGTCTTATCAAAAATTGTTTAACAAAGGATTCTAATTGAGATTCCCTTAAACAATCACATTTTGATGTAGTTCATTAACTATTTAAACTAATTTACTTGCTTTTTCTTTTGTATAACTTGGTTTTAACTTATAATAGGTTGACATTACATAGATACGTTATTATCTATAAGTAAAAATGAAAAGTATGAATGAATTGATACAACATATTTTTTTAGCAATGCAATTAGTTCAACAGTGTTGTAATTGAAACCATGTTTAATGTATAGATATAATAGTTCATCAATGTATCAAAATTTATAAATTGTTCTTGATTGTGTATTCATAAGTCAAAATAGTCCTTCAAACATAAAAAATCAACTAGAATTATTTAAAAGTAGTTTTCAAATTCAAAGACGTTTTAATTGATAAAGTTCATAATCATAGACTAAATATCTCCAAGAGAAACATATTTTGTACTTTCAAAAAGCTTGTTAAAAGTAACCAATAAAACCTTTTTGGTGTTTTTTTCTCTGTCTAATAGAGTATTTAAAATGGGAAAAACAGGAAAAGAGTTTGAGACAATAGATCCAAGAAGTGGAGAGGTGATAACAAAGATAGCAGAGGGAACAAAAGAAGACATTGATGTTGCTGTAAAAGCGGCACGTGTCGCTTTCGATGATGGTCCATGGCCTCGAATGCCCGGTTTTGTATGTTATCTTTCTCTCCCACTCTTTTTATTTCATTTAATTTAATTAAATTTCCATTTTTCTACTCCTTTTGGCTGAACCTTTATTTTTTTAGTTTATGCCACAATTTAATTTGACTTAGTTTCTATAGTTAATGTCACGTAATAAAATATTCTTCAATGGTCACAAATATAAATGAACATGATCATAGACATGCATAGGATGTGTTTGATTTGCTAAATAATATGTATTGAACATAACAACACAACATAAGACAGAACAACACAACACAAACTTTTACAGTGTTGAATAATTTTTTGTCTTATACCGTTTTTGACGGACAAAATACTATTTTTGTATTTTAAATAACTTGCACGTGGGACAAGTTGTGTTGTGGTTTAGTTTTCTGTTTTTCTCACCCTTACCTCCGGTTTGACTTGTCACATAAACAATTTTACAAATCAAATATTGTGCAACTGAAGTTATCTTATCTTGTCCTCCATTTTTAACAAATCAAACGCATCTAAGAGATATTTATCTTCAAAATATTACTGTTTTTTTTTATCAATTTCTTTTATTATTAAAAAAATCTCTTTATATGTGTGTCCAAACACTATTTTTTTATGTTTGTGACCATAGAAGAATATTTTTTGAATAAATCATTCATAAATTTTTGGTAAAAGAAAAAAGGTGATACTAATATGTATCATAATCACACATGTATTTTTTTTGACAAATAATCACACATGTTAATGATTCACGAATAATATAATAAATATTTATTGAACCGTGTTAGTGCTTTTCGCTGGACCTAATTAATGTAAATACTTTTATTCCTCAACATTGCTTTCACTCTTCTATTCCTTTGATTTGGAAATCATCTTTTCATCTTAAATTTTATTAACAAAAAATTGATAAAAAAAAAAATCATTCAATAATTATAACTACTTTCCCTTAAAAATAACTAAAACCAAAATCATTCAATAAATTATAACTACTTTCCCCCTAAAAATAATTAAAACCACTAGTGTCCATAAATATAATTCAATTGATAGAAACATTACAATATGTATAAGTCAAGGTTTACGCCTCAAATTTCTGATTCAGCTTAAAGGGTGAATATATAAACCCTAAACTATTTTATTTTTTTTGACCAAAACCCTAAACTATTTAACAAAAAAAAATATTATAACTACTGTTGTTAGACATTTTCTTCCGGCAGCCCCCTTGTGCCTTGTTTTGCACGATATACACGCATTGTCTCTTTGGTTGGCACAACTAGTTTGGTTTTATTAGAAATAGAATCCACTGACCAAATGACAAGAATATATATCCATTGACCAAATGAGAAGAATATATAGTAGTATTTGAATATATTTTTTAGGGAAGTATTTGATACGAAAAATGTGTAGTGAACCTATAAAAAGAGACAGTAATATCTGTGATTTGATATTTTTTATAAAAATAATAATTTATTAATCTTTTTATAGAATTCATTGCTAATATGTTGATTAAAAGAAAATAAGTTCAAATAATTAAAAAAGAACTCCTACTTGTTTTTTTAATAAAAGAGTTCAAATAGTTAGGGATATCATTAAAGAAATGATGAAATGTTTTTTTTAAACAATTAACGTTAGTAAGTTAATTGTTAATTTGTTAGTTTTTACGTCCTTATGAGTTTAACTTAGTTGGTAGAGACATTGCGTATATGAAAACTCCGAAAATTGCATAATGAGGTAGTACTATTATAAAAAGTGATTAATCAACTACTACATGTTTGATTATTCATTAATTATGTCACTTGATATTGCAATTGAATTATTTGTGATTTTAAATTTTTATTTCCAAACAACTAAATCCTATTGATGCAAGCAGGTAGTTATATTACAATTGTTTTGCAGACTTATTAACAACAATGAAATTTTTGAGTAATTCAATTCAACCCTCAAAGTCAAGTAGTATTATCACTCAGAAATGGACTTTTCCAAATATAATACGTAAACAGCACATTCTCAAGTTCAATCTGGTCAAAATAGTGATAACATAAAATATTAACTCACAAAATAAGGTTGACTACACAAATATTAACCCAAAAACTAAACTTACAAAATAAAATTTATTTTGAATGGTTCCAAGTTTCATCCAAAGTAGTTTAATGGTCCTAATCACCCTTAAACATGGTCGTATTTGAGCCAGGGCGACCGCACTAGGCCCAAAAAAAAGTACGAAATTTAGACCCCAATTTTTTTTTAGAGTTCTATTAGGCTCTAAAAAAATTGCTTAGTTTTTTTTTAACAAGTTTGATGTTTATATATATATATATATATATTAGTTAGAACTCAAATTGTAAGTTTGCCCCAGGACACCAAAATTTCAGAAACGATCCTGCCAATAAAAGTGGGGATCACCTCCTATTTATTATTCTTAATGAGCTGACCGTCTAACCAACAAATTGAAAGTAAACTAGAAACTGGTATTATAATAATAGGACCCTCTATTCTTAGTTTTTTGTCTACACAAAGGACCCTCCATATTCTAAGAATTAAATAAAAGGATTTAACTTTTGTCTATAATTAGTGTAAACTTTTTCTACACAAGCATAATTTAATCCTTTTTTTTACATATTAACATTTTAGAGTTATTTTAGAAACTCCCATGGAAATAAAATGCATCTACGAATAACTATTCACTTTTCTTTATTTATTTGTATTATTTTAATTTTATATTTTTAAACTAAATAATATTTTGGATAATAAGATTCTTAAAAATATCATTCCTCCCATGTATATAATTCTATAACTTAAAACAAACACAATGAATATTAGATGTTTATGATATTATTCATCTCACTATTGTGAGGATGATCTAATTTGTGCCAATTCGACAAAAAACAAAGAAAACGAATATTAGTGCTCAAACTTAATTTATATGTTTTTTTTTGTCTATGTAGAATCAAATTAACCATTACATTATCTCAACTGTAAAAGTAAAAGATGTATAGACCTTGAACTTCTCCTTGAAGGTGGAGATGTCAATCAACATCGGAACTTTAAACAATTTTCAAACATTGAAAACCATAAACGTACTTGATAGCACATGTCATTAAAAATATTTAAATTTGAATTATGTTCTAGACATGACGATGTCTGAATAGTATGAAAATATTTTTGTCAACTTCCTTGGAGCCTTTAGACCGTTCATGATATGGTGAACCCATAGGATTCAACCTGAAGCAGATCTTTTCATGATTAATAGTGGACATTTATATCATCAATTTTTTTTAAAACTACACATAAAACTCTTAACATTTTTTAATTATTGTTTAAAGATTTAATAGATATTTTTCATTTTTAAAAAATTTAATAGTCTCTACTTTTTTCAATTGACTAATATAATTATAAACTTTTCCAAGTTGCATGCATAATGCATGGTACAACACAACTACTCAACTTTTATATGTTATGTTTATAAGACAAAACAACGGTCTTTGATAAGATATATTGATGTGTTTCTGACGTGTCATGTGGTTTCACTTCAAAACCCGTGACTATTTAGTGTACAAAATAGTCCAACAATCCTTCTAGCCCTAGCTAGGCTGTTACTTATAATGCAACGGGCCTACACCACAGAAATATTTTTCTTTAAATTGCATATCACTGTCATTGGATTCACATTCTGTTTTATGGTTTTTTTATTGGTTGAAATGGAACAACGTTTATAACACTCACACCAATCATTTGTTATAGAGTTGGTGTTCTGATATTGAATGATAGGAGTTGATGTTTAACTGCCTTGATGCTTAACGTACATAAAAAATGATAGAGTTAAATGCAAATCACAAAATGTAATTAAGCTACCTACATAAATAACCCACTTGGGTTGACCTGGTGATATTGACTTGGACTTCGAAGTATGCTCCTCCTTGAAGTTTCAGGTTCGATTCTCTCTGATGCCAACTTAAATGGACTAATTTAACTTCTTAAAAAAAAATGCTACATACATAAATAAATGTAGTACGTCATGGTTAAAAAAAGTTACAGTCTTCTTTCGATTGAACTATTTGAATTCATCTATTGATATAAACACTAGTGAGATTATTTTTGAGAACTTCTGGAAAATCACTTATGGCATGTACTTAAGCTATTTTCAGCTTATTTCGATAATCTATCCATGATAGTTTATGAAAACATGTTGACTTATTTTACCTTTTGTTGTAGAAATAGCTTATACATAAACAGTTAATTAAGTTGTTTATCAAAGCATGACCTATATACTTTGGTTCAATCTATATTTTGCAGCATATATTAAAACTTGACATATGGTTTGTTAATTAATCAGGTAAGAGCAAAAATCATGCTGAAATGGGCAGACTTAATTGAACAAAACATAGAAGAAATAGCAGCATTAGATACAATAGATGCTGGAAAACTATACACTTTCTGCAAAGCTGTTGACATTCCTGGAGTAGCAAATACAATACGTTACTATGCCGGTGCTGCGGATAAAATTCACGGTGAGGTTTTAAAACCTGCTCGGGAGATGCACGCATATACTTTGATGGAACCAATCGGTGTTGTTGGACACATTATTCCTTGGAATTTTCCTAGTACAATGTTTGCTGCTAAGGTTGCTCCTGCTTTGGCTGCTGGTTGTACTATGGTTCTTAAGCCTGCTGAACAAACACCTCTCTCTGCTTTGTTTTATGCTCATCTTGCTAAAGAGGTAAGGTTAAAGAAAATTGGTTCATTTAGTTTTCAAGCTTCGTTACTTAATTCATTTAGTAACATTCGCATGTGAGATTTATGTTCAAGTATTTTGATTCCTTGTGGTCGGAAAATTTTCTTATCAAACATAATTGACTTGTACATTTTAACCACTTGACGATTCAAACGTACTCCATCTGAACTTAAATATAAGCAAAAAAGTACACTGGTTGTGTCCGTGTACTTTTTTTGCTCATATTAAAGTCTAGAGTAGTATATAGTTTGCATAAACTTCTCAAGATGCACTTGTAAGAAAAATTATATATTAAAGAATCTTGCAATGACTATATATTTTGAAACAATTGGTTCTTGTACTTAAATGTGAAAGACATGCTTTTGCATCTCAATTTTTTCAAAAATTTGCTTATTTAACTTGTCTAGAATTATATTAGTTTATAAGGACTTTTGTGTAAGGAAACAATTATAAACTTATCGCTGAAAATATCACATTAGATGTGATATGGTTTGAAAAGTATATATAAGTGGTCGCATCATTGACCTTAAAAGTCTGTTTTGTCTATTAAAGATCAGTTAGGTCACCCGTAATCAGGTTACTTGGGTCACACTCCAAAACAAATGCTAACTACGGGTTATTAACGAACATAGATAAAAAATAGGAGGTAGAAAATCATTTCAGAAACGAGGCTTCAACAATAATCTATCAGCTATAAGTTGTTTTCTCATAGTGTCGCATTGGATGTGCTATGATCCGTAAAAACATTTATAAGTGGAAGACATCCCTTACCAATTATGTTTGTCGTGTCGAGTTAGTTCTAACCCAAATTTTAGGACTAATTTTCATTGAGAAGCTTCTATAAACTATAAATTAATCTAAATTCTAAGACTAATTTGATTAGTTTTTCTTGCTTTTCATCTTTTGAAGGCTGGAATTCCAGATGGAGTACTCAATGTAGTACCTGGATTTGGTGCAACTGCAGGAGCTGCAATAAGCTCACACATGGACATTGATAAGGTAAGTTTTAAATGTCACAAGCATATTGAAAGTACCATGATTTAAAGTAACATAAGACTAATGAAATTACCTTGATTGTGTTTGTGTAGGTTAGTTTTACCGGTTCAACAGAAGTAGGACGCGAAATAATGGTATCTGCAGCTAGAAGTAATTTGAAACCAGTTTCACTTGAATTAGGAGGAAAATCACCCCTCTTAATTTTTGATGATGCTGATGTTGATAAAGCTGCTGAACTTGCTCTTCTTGGCATTGTATTTAATAAGGTGAATTTTTGACCTAACACCGTGTTCAAATGTCGTGTGTTCTTTGTTTGTGTTTCTCGTATTTATTTTCTTTTAAACACTACTATTTAGTTTTTACAAAACAATCGAACTGTGTAGCTTCTAACAAGTTCTGATTTTTCAATTCTTGCATGGTTCCAGGGAGAAATTTGTGTTGCGGGTTCTCGTGTGTTTGTTCAAGAAGGAATCTATGATGAATTTGAGAAGAAGTTGGTGGAGAAAGCAAAAGCTTGGGTTGTTGGCGATCCTTTTGATCCTAAAGTTCAACAAGGGCCTCAGGTATGAACTTAGCAATGTTGAAGTTGTTTGTAGTTCGTTTTTAGTCCCACATCGCTCAGGTTAATATGCTTGAGTACCCTCATCTTTTGAGCTATCTTTTGGGATGAGATACAAACTCATTTAACATAGTATCAAAGCCAGGTTAAGATCAGGGCCAGATTAAAAATTGCAATGTGGGAATTGGACCCAGACCCACGCTAGGCGTGAAAGACATATTTCACATATTTGTATTATATTTCTAGTAATAACCAAGAGTTTTTCATTGTAGGTTGACAAGAAGCAATTTGAAAAAATTATTTCATATATTGAGCATGGAAAGAAAGATGGAGCAACCCTTTTAACAGGTGGTAACAAAATTGGAGACAAGGGTTACTACATTGAGCCTACAATTTTCTCCAATGTTAAGGTGAAATTCAACTCAAGAGAAATATCATATACTATATGGAGTACCTTCAAAATATTCAAATAACCTAACCATCATATTTGTTTTTTCTTTTTGTTCATGATAATTTCATTAGGAGGACATGCGTATAGCACAAGATGAAATATTTGGTCCTGTCATGGCACTCATGAAGTTCAAGTAAGTTATTCAACTTTAGTCTATTAAAATTTTTGCACTTTTGATTCCGTAAAATACAAACGAACGATTACAAACACAAATTTTTTAGGCGAACTATAGGGACTAAAAATAAATAAATTTTCCATATGGACTAAAGTTTAGCGGTCGAAAATTTCCTTTTATACTTATTTTAGATCATGATTTGCTCCAATGAACAAAAGACGTAGTTATACGCAGTTTTCGATCACGATTGTTATAAAGCAGTTTCCGATCCTGGACCGTTAATCTGAGATCCAATGGTTTAGATTACATGATAACAAAATCAGTTTAAAATGATCTCGACCAGTAATTGGAGATCGCACGATTGAGATCGAAAACTGCGTGATGCAGATACCACCAAATCCAAATTGTTTATTGATGTTGTTTTTGAAGTAATTATGATAGTAAAGAGATGTTATATAGTAAGGTTGTTCATGAATAATGAATTATAGTACATGAATAAAAAATAGGACTATTGAGGAAGCAATCAAAAGTGCCAACAATACAAGATATGGCTTAGCAGCAGGAATTGTGACAAAGAATTTGGATATAGCAAACACTGTGTCAAGGTCCATTAGAGCAGGAATTATTTGGATTAATTGCTACTTTGTCTTTGGAAATGATATTCCTTATGGAGGTTACAAGATGAGTGGGTTTGGAAGAGATTTTGGATTGGAATCATTACATAAGTATTTGCAAGTTAAATCTGTTGTAACTCCCATTTACAATTCTCCTTGGCTTTGAATGTTCTTTGTATTTGGGTTACGTGTATTTGAGAGTGTAAACAATAGTGAACAAATGGATCTTTTCCTTGTATACTTCTTCATAATAATAACATTATAAGATCTATTTTATGTTACATCCAACCAATTTTGTATGCATGTCTTTGCTAATTTATCAAAGCCTTATGGTTAAAAACTTTTTTGTGTGTGTTAACCCTCATGGTAATCCAGAGTTTGATTAAGGTAAGTAAAGTTTGGTCAATAATTATTTCAGGAATTGAACTCAAGTTGAAAACTTTAAACATTATGATCTAACTCAACTTCTGTTTTATACTTAGCAGGGGTTTAAATTTGTTTTGGTTACAATAGCATAAGTTTAACTCATGCAAATATTGGTAAACTAAAAAGAGAGGTGAAAACCGACCTTCTGTCGTTAGATTGGATCGGTTTAGCATTGGGATCAAACACAAGTGGTTGGTGTAAATTTTGACATACAGAGTTCGAAAAATGATGATCTAATCCAAATTGAACCCAACTTACTCATTATTCTTTTTGTTAACAAAACCAAACTCAATGCATTTTATTCAAAATAAGCGTAGCAATCTAAGTTGGGATGAAATCAAAAAACATGGTGACTAATATAAAACATGGACGCCCTAGCTATGTTATGCGCGACATAGTATGTTTGTCTCCGACTACTTGTCATAAAATTTGGAAGAAAAGAAAATTCAAAAAAAGATCTACATGTCATCCAAAATGACTCCAAATTCAGTTTGGTTTCTAGAATTATCAATGATACCATCCACCAGACCACCACAGCTTTGCAATCCGGTTGAATGGTTAACTTCAATATTCCCAACTCACCAAGCCAAGTGAGTGCTCTCCTAAAGCCCAATCTTCTGGTTCAGTCAGTGGTGGACAGCCGTTAAACCACGCAGTTTTTGCGCTAACAAATTTGACTTGTGGAATCTCTAATGCACATTCCGATACCAAATCATTCTTGATGTTTGAAAAGAGTCGCGTCAATGTTGCATTTTAGTTCCCCCCCCTGCCGCAAACTGATCAATTGTGGAATGCGAGCAAACATGCTGCCATCCTCTAAGCAATTCCCGAGCTATGTTGAGTGACACAACATGCCTCTTCTTCTCGTTCTCCACATACCTTCTCATTTCTTCGCTTCCATAAGCACGACAAAATCATCACAATGTCATGCAGGGTAAGCTTTGTGAAATTCTACAGGATTTAAAAATTCAGCTCCACAAAAACATCTGCTTGATCCCAGTAGCTAACAGATTCCACATTCCAGCTCCAACATACTCATATATGCATGTACTTTAATAAGTTATGTATGTGATGAGATGTTGATATTGCTTAAATTCATATAGTCTTGTAAATATTTTAGTAAATAATACAAAGCAAAACAGGAAAAAAGGTGTATGCAACCTATATATAGCCTATATTACTTTTGACCTTGACAATCATATAACCTCCATTCTAATCCTCACAGTGAAAACTTAAACTTCCTACTTGGTTCTCTTGTTCAAATTTTCCAATAACTAACTGAAATAACTGAGAAAACCAGCCATCTTTTAAATCAGTTTATTGATCCCAATGATTACATTCCTCTCTTCACATTTATTTTATAAACAAAAGATCAATAAAATGTTTATGATCAATTGACATTAAAAATTTGTTCTGAAGACCAAAATCCAATCCTTAGAGGAATCACAGCCCAATCACCTTGTGATCAAATCACAACTCTCTCATGACGATGACAATAATCCATGAATTACAAACAACCAAGTATATTATTTCAGACCAGGTGTCCATTTACACATCTATAAAAGATCTGACCTATTACAAAAGGTAACTTTGGATAACGCCAAAACCGTTAATAATTAAAAAAAAATCGCATAACATCAACA
>Ga0315913_1001526_pt1 | contig 25735 bp, 10 predicted proteins | sample MpolsnodulesMG_FD_207736 | JGI IMG/M metagenome (GOLD analysis project Ga0315913, IMG submission 207736) | Medicago polymorpha root nodule microbial communities from Los Angeles, California, United States - small nodules | ecosystem: Host-associated > Plants > Roots > Nodule | place: USA...
ACGTGGTTTCCCAAACACCAGTAATTCCAGACTTTCTTTTGTAGCATGAATAGGATTTTGTTTTTGATATCACCTGTTGTCATTGATTGAGGCTGTTTGTCCGTATTTTTAGAGCTGAGCGTGTGAGTTTTGTAGATTCTTTGTTCATATATCTATTTTTGTCATTGGTTTTCATATCTTGGCAATATTTTCTTTCCTTGTTGTCTGTTTTCTGTACATGTCATAGAATGAGAATATTCAAGAAGTGAATTACAAGTTGATTGTTGTAGCTGCCCCTTATTACTGAAACATTTGCCATTACATTTGAAATTCTCATGGTCTCAGTATAAGCTTTGTTTTGGAGAAAACTGGTGGAGAAATGCTTCCGTTTACTATTTATTAAGATCAAAATGGTAAATGTTTTTGAATTATTGAGGGCAATACTCTAGGTGTTTATGCTGTAAGCCTGTGAGATATATAATTTTGATGAGTTTCTGAGACTTTCTGAAGAATTGTGATTATCATTCATTGATTGAACAACACACAGGGTACATATATTAATAGTGGCAGTATATCTCAATTCTCAAAGTAGTTAGATTATGTAGTAATAACTAGCTCACCACCAAAAAAATGTAGTAGTAATAACTACTAGCTAGGAGAATTGTTGGGGTTTTCTTATTGGTCTCATTTTTGGGGACAAACTGTATTACGTGCTTAAAATAGAAACATAATTCATGCTTACCAAAATTCATTTTTGCTATCTTTGTGGATTATATAAGGGGTCTTGTTAACGTCTTGTTAAGATAATCATATTGTAATTTTAAAATGAACATGTTAAAATTTGTTTTGATCATTAGAACTTTTTAGGCTATCGACCGTCTAAGATGTGAAATGTCCACATCTAGTTCCTATCGTTGTCAAAATGGTATCCAATAAGTGTTGATTCAATAATGACAGTTGCATAGACATTCTTGTTGGCATTCAATAATGTGCCTGTGGTGTGGCCAGTCAAAATGTTACCTCATTTTGCTTCTTCTCCATTTCCTCTCTACCCTACCTTGACCTATAATCTCTCTCACTGTGAAAAAGTATACTAGTATGTACGATCACTTTAACCGTGTATGTGTATCTATATTACTTCTTGTAACTCTTAAAAGTGATAAATTGGGTGATACACATTTTGAAGTAAATTTTTAAATTCCTTCGAAACATATAATATTACTTTAATATAGTAGACATTTGACATTTCAGTAGACATCGTAGGGGATGAATTTTTTCCAACAAATTTTGAACTTGAGATCTTGTTGAAGGAAACTAGTTTCTTGCCACTTGAACCTCTGGAAATATAGTGAGCACACGAATTCTGCTCTTTACCCAAAACGTTTTGCTCATTCCCAAAGTAAATGATGGATATACCCCTATGTAAGTTAACTCACGCCAGTTATGAGGTAAACGCGACTTAACTCACGCTACATAACTTAAGTCAGTTAAGAGCAACACGACAACCCTCATTTCCCAACTTCTCCAAAACACGAAAATTCCACCACAAAAATCGAAATTCATCATTCTTGCGCCATTCAAAGCCAAATTTGTCCACAACATCAAGTAAGAGATGATTATCCTACTTCTTTGCATTTTTTTGGTTGAAATTTTCGAATTTTTCAAGAAATTGAACATTTTTAGTTTTTTTAAAATTTTGCTTGCATGTTAAAGATTATGATTGTTAGTGATGATTTAACTTAGGAATTGTTGTTTAGATGTTGTTTAGGGTACAATGTGGTAGTTTAGGGTTTAGAAATTGTTAGATTACATAGTTGTTTGAAAATTGCACACTGCGTGTTCGGTAAAATGTCCCAATGATATTTTTTTTGTTTTATTGGATTGTTAATGATGTAATTATTTAGAGCTATGTTTGTTAATGTTGATTATAGTTAATTTGACCGTAATGTGGTAGTTTATGGATTCAAATGACATTGTCAACATTATAGTGTTGTTGTTGTATTATTAAATATGACATTGTCGAAATTTTATGTCCGTGTGAAAATGTGTTAAAGATTTTTTGCTTTTTGTGCAGATATGTTTGAGCAGGAGAGGAATGACAGTTTTAGGGCAGAGAGGCGTGCCCCTACTGGTAGTGCACAGAGGGAGAAGCAAGCGCTACACCCTCCGGCTGGTCGTGGTCTAGAGAGAGTGGGGGCCACGATTCCAGAGATGGTTTCAAATCCACTCTTCTTCAGCATTTTGGAGGGCCTCCAGACTGATTATAGCGTGTTTGACCATCAACAGGTTCTGAGGAGGAGGTCTAGGAGTCATAGTCCACAGGAGCAGCAGTAGTGTCTTATTTTATGACTTGTTTTTATGACTTTTTGAATATTTGTAGTATTTTTTTGACATTTTGGTTGTATTATATTTACATTTGCGGGGTTGCGCTTATTTATGACATTTGCGTTATTTTTCGTTAATATTGTGTATCTAAATTATGAATGAATGAATGCATGTCTTCTAAATTATGAGTTTTGGTTGAATGAATGAATGGTTGTTCCTATGTATGAACGAATGAATGAGCGAAGATAAACAGGGAATAGGGCAGTAGCTACTGCCTGTCTGTTCTGGTGCGTGCACAGAACTAGCGTGACTTAACTCACGCTAGTGTTAAAACTAGCGTGACTTAACTCACGCTACTTTTTGTTCTAGCTTACACTATCGTGACTTAAGTCACGCAATGTGAGTTAAGTCACGTAGCGTGACTTAACTCACGTAAGATTTTGTAAGTCACGTAAGGGTAAAAAGGAAATTTACTTTGAGAATGAGCAAAACATTTTGGGTAAAGAGCAGAATTCTGAGCACACAACCTCACACAGAGGACAAGTTTCTGCTCTAACACAGGCCAATTTGGTTGCTTATATCATTGCACGACCTCTATTCTTTTGGAGAAATTGTTTTTGACAGCCAAATCAACTTTTGCAACAATTTTTAAGTGGCTAACACGGTTCAGATAAATGATTAATTAAATTCAATAAATGATTAATGAATATATCATATATTGAAACTCAATAACCACCAATATAATTTTATTAAGTACGAATTTGGACATGACTAACTGTAATTTTCAAGTGTTCAATTAATGTAGATTTTGATCCCAAAAAAAAATTACATGTATATTTTTTTTTTAAGGAGTTACATGTAGATTTGTACATCTGAAAATTGTGCTTAATTATGTTCAAGTTTGTGTTGATGAACTTACGTTAATGAATAATAAGTTTTGACATCTAGTATAGCAATTAATCATCTATTAAACTTAATTAAGTATGTATATGAATTACGTTAATCACTTAAAAAAATTCAACACTTTTTTTTTTGAATTAGAAAAAGCATAAATGCACTAATAAGAAGGGGTTATATATCCAGAAAGCACACACAATATGAAACGGGGAACATCCCTTACCACCAGCAAGCATTTGCATTTTATTTTGGTTAAAAATGATCAGAAGGTTAGTAAAGAAATTACAAACAGAATTTCCAACAGAGTACTTGATGAAAAACTATTCTGGCGCACTAAATGCATGCTTGCTTTATTGCATAGTTTCATGATATATTACAACTAACAAGAATGAAAAGACTGCAATTTTTATGCAAAATTGAAAAAAAAACTATTCTACCAAGTACCAACCGTCCCTCTTTTGTACTTGGTTTGTATGTTAATAATTATTACACTCAAACTCATCAGGTTACTCTTGATCTATTTTATCATTATAGATCATGTATTCGTCAGTGTGTTTTACTCTGGATGAGTGGGGGAGTCCAAGGGCAGGGAGCAACAATTAGCTAATAATCTTGGACAAATAAGGGACTTTGACCGCACAATTTAACTTAAAATCTTAAGGCAATAAGTTATCTCTTTTATATATCCAACACTTAACCAATTCATAGTCGATACAGGACTAACCACTCACATTTCTAACAATTTCCCTCTTAAGTGAGACTCTCACGTCGCTATACTTTCATTGTTATTACAATCAATAGGACACGCCTTTCAACTACACGGCTAGGAAGGATTTCGATACATGAGTCTAATACAACATGATCCACTCACTCTCCCACCAAGTTGAATCATGTTCTTATACCATTGTAGGAAGTCTGATTGGAGTGTTGTGAGCAACAACTAGAGATTCACACTTGACAAACAGTTTTTTGTATTCAATTGTAAGCGGGTAGTCTCACATCGATTACACATAAGTTAAATGTTAAGTATATGAAAATATACATCTTATCCTAGTGAAGAGCTTCATTATTCGTGAGGTCTAGTATAGATTACAACATTCCAAGATCTATGATAAATTACACCGCTCCTTCAAATGATAATGTGTAAGGCTTCTAAGTATATGTTGATAACATACTAAAATTATATTAAAAAATTATGGTGGATTAGAAGCTAAACATTGAAACTTCTAAAATATCACTCCAAACTCATGATACGTAGCAGTTTATCATTGTTAAACCAAACACTCACTAAGAAATAGTTGAGGCCTACTTAGACCACCAAAATAAGCTGTTTTCCTTTTTCTTCTTTTCTTCCTTTATTATGTAAAGTCAATTAGTGAATAACTTATTGTAAGTAATGATATGACCACCATTACATTGGAAGATTTGATAGCCAAGCACTTGAGCTTGTTTTTTTCCACACTTTCTAACCCTTTTCACCATTAAAGACTTGTGGATACCAAACGGAATCCTATCTTTGCACGCTAAAGCACCCTATGTTTGCCAAAAGATATTTCAGTCATATTCAAGTTGACGAGACTTATTAATTATATTTACTTGGTGAAAACAAAAGACTAAAGAGTTTATGTGATATGGCCTCACTTTTAGATCACATAAGTGGAGGTTAAATCGCATTAATGTGGCTAGCTAGTACCCCACACTTGTGTGTGATCAAAATGAAGAAAATCAAAGACATCAAAATGCCTAATACATGACCACTATAAACTCTTCAAGACTCCCATTGATAACATGAAATATAAGGTTGAAACCTCAATCATTACATTCCACTTCACACAAAAAACAAAAAAAACCATTACACTCCACTAGTACTTAATAAAACTAATAAATTAAGATATGTTTACCTTGTGAATACAATTTTTTTTTATTTCATTTTTAAAACTTTGTGTTAATCTTATTTAGCTAACATTTGTCTCATTCTGTATTTTCATAAACAGTAAAAATATCAAAAAATGGATTTCGTTATTTTAAAAATACATGATCTTTAATCAATATTGTATCTTCTCTTTATTAATTCTCTCATGTTCTTTTTAGGAAGTTAAAATAAACAAATTTTTAAAAATAAAACTATGATTTTAAAATATATAAATAGGCCTTAGTTTTGGACATTCCCAACATCTAACATACTTATTTTATTCAAAGAACATATACCAATGTGAACTTCTCTAATCATAAGCACATGATTATTGACATTGTTATCAAATTGCTTTCCGCTCTATCATTAGGATCAGATGTTGGTAAATTTCTCTTCTTCATATCATAATTGTCCTACTCGAATGCTAATAAAAGTCCACTCAAACCACTGATACATTTTTCTCATATGCTTTATTTAGTGGAGCCTTCATTTCCCGTATAATGTATATAGTTAAGAGTTTGCATATTGATCATGGTACAAGGCATGCAAATGCACGCTCAGAATTTCATAAGATGCATTGCAATGCTTTTGTTCTTTCAGTGGAGTAACCAATACCATTTAGTCATTTACAACTTTGGTTATCTAAATACTATATATTAGTGGGTCCAATTAAAGTCTAAACTAAAGTAATCTAATATTAACAATGGCCTAATGTCTGGTAGTGGGGGAGGCCGGGGGCTAGGATGAAAATGGCCTAAACAAAATATTTATAATTACGTATCATGGTAAAGTTACATAATTTCGGATTGATTATTGAATGAATGGATAAGGAATCTGCAACTAAAGTTAGAACAAAACTAAAAAGTCGAAACATAACCTTATAAGTGGATCCATTAATAAAAGGACAGGTCAATATTTTAATGGAAAGAAGTGTGGCATAGTTGTGTCTAACACATGCATATGTAAAGGAGAGGTAAAGGTGATAGTTACCTTTCTTTCCATTTTATTAAAAAATAAATAAATCGATATGCACATTGACATAAAAAAATCAATTTGACTAGGATTCACATTATAATTAAGTTTTTTCCTTCAAAAAAAAATTAAGTTTTTCTTGATTCAATGCCCATGATATTTTTTTTTAGGCAAAATGATCTTATTATTTTATTTCATCAGTACTAGGAAGTTAAATACATGGAAAAATAGTTTAATCCAAGAAGTTACGGTGGTAAAAAGACGAGTTTTAGATTTGTAGTCTCCTGATTCGATCTTTGCTTTTTTTGAAGGGAGGTAAATATAAGTATTTTTGTGAGTGTTCTTTGGGTCACTATACACTTGTAATAAATATTTTTTAGAGAAAAAATGGAGAATAGTTAAAAAAAATAGTTTGGGTTAAACTCTTAATAAATGACCGTTATAGCTAGTCTACGTGTATCCCTACTTTTTATTGTTTCCCTAAAAAATCATTGAAGATAATTTTATTTGAGGAGCGTCGGACGCTAAGCGTGTGTCCCTACTAGTCGGGATTGAAATTTACTACCCTATTTGATTGCTTCTTGATAGAAATAGGATGTCAACAATGATAGAAAGAGCGGTGTAATTTATCATGGACCTTGGAATGTTGTAATCTATACTAGACCTCACGAATAATGAAGCTCTTCACTAGGATAAGATGTCATGGTACTTGGAGCATGTCACATTTAAAACTAGCATGAAATTGTAATAACACACTTCAAATGTGTAGGAAAACGCCCAACTCGTTAAAGAAATTTTTTCGAATACGATATTGTATTCACAGTTATTTTGCTATCCGATTTAAATGTGACATGCTCCAAGTACCATGACATGGGTACGAAAAAGAAGAGATTTAAATGTGACAAGCTCCAAGTACCATGGCAGACATGGGTACGAAAACAAAGAGGCATAGGAGAGTTGTGGTTTCATCTTCAAGTACGTCACATGGATACATAAGAGAATAAATGATTGTTTGGTTGATTTTAGTGTTTGAGTGTTATTAAATATTTTGAATTTGGAAATCGGTTGATTTTAGAGTTTGAGTGTTTTTGGATCGGTAGCTCAACTAGTTTGAGTTAAGAGGAAAAAAAGTGGAGGTCTGACTTCAAATTCAAGTAATAAAATATTAATCTGACAAACTAACTATTAATATTTGCAATTTTATTAAAAAAGAAAAGTTTGAATGTTCTTGGACATTGTAGATTTGAGTCATAGTGAGCTTAACTCGGTTGGCAACGACAATGCATAGTATATGTAAGGTCCGAGGTTCAAACCCCCGGACAGCACCCAAAAAAAAAGACATTGTAGATTTGAGAATTAGATTTCCTATGAAAATGGATTCTTCCTGGTCAATTGATCACACATTCACAAATTTAGGACTTTGGCGACCGATTGATTTTAATTGTACGGTTTAAATAAAAACATATTTTTTTCCCAATTATTAAATATTAATAAAGTTAAAATCTATTTTTTTTAAGGAACCCATCTCTAATAATATTTACTTAATTTTAAATAATATGATTTATTTTGTAACCAAAAAAATAAATATGATTTATTTTAAATTTTAATTAAAATCAAACATCATTAAAATATGAACAATATCTTATTAAAAAAAGAAACAGCCTGAGTTTATTTTGATCTATTTACTAAAATTATTTGAGTGAGATACATGCCAAAATTTTTATAACAATATGCAATAACAGATTTACAATTAATCGCAATAGAATACTGGACAGCATGCCCATCTTTAGGCTTGTACCAATATTTTCTAAGAAAAACCGTTAAGAGTCTCACATCGGACATGATATGGCCTGATAATGTGTTTATAAATGGGGCAATCCTCACCTCACAAGCCGGTTTTGTAGGGTTGTGTTAGGCTCAACCACAATTTCTAAGATGATATCAAAGCCTCTCCAAGATCCATTGGGCCACCTGCTATCAGGTTTCTCCTATCGGGCCATCCACCGTTTATGTCCACAAACCAAGCCTAATAGTGCTGGTCGTGAGGGTGTGTGTTAAGAGTTCCACATCGGACAGGACATGGCCTGACAATGTGTTTATAAATGGGGGCAATCCTCACCTCACAAGCCGGTTTGTGGGATTGTGTTTGGTCCAACCACAATTTCTAAGAAAAGCAGTATTTATTCTCATTTCATTTCAAGGCTCTCTAACGAGCTTTACAAATTACAACCTCATGTTTTGATCTGACAGTGACGGGAAGCATTGCAGATAACCCTTGTTTGAACAATGAGGAACTATAAAAACAAATAGTAACAAAATATCATATATTTCGTTTTCAATTTTTCTTCATTAGGAGGTTGCGTTTCGTATTCAGCTTGGTTCCTATTAAGTCAGGATCACCACTATATTTTGGGTAACTCTTTGACCATTCTTTTTAGGTTACTATCGCGCGTAAGATTATTATTTTTCACTTTTTTTTATCAAAAAATATATTATTTTCTGAAAACTTCAATAACCAATTATGATAAAAATATTGGTAGGTGGAATGCTTAGTTGACATAATTATAGAGACTTAGAGAGTTCTAGGACGTTAAACCCTCTTTGTAATTAAAAAAAAGAATTATAGAGAGTTTTTGAAGGTTTGAGGTATATGAGGAAAGAGGAATATATGATTTTGAGTCGCGAAGTTACATGACGGTTGCTAATGTCCTCTTTAATAACAATTTCGGTAGCCCTATTGATAGATCTTTCATGTGAAGATCCGTCGCTTATTAAACTTGGAGTGAAAGTTAGTGGTTCATCACTCATTACATTGAATTAATCGATGTGCTGATAAGTTAGCTGACCATAGATACTCTTTGAATTCTGATATTGTTTTTATGGGTCTTGCCTAACTCAAGTTGGCCATTTAATAACAGCTGGTATTATGAGATTTTTTTACTTTGTGCTACTAAATTATATTTTGTGTGTAAATAATTCAATATATCAAGACAAATCCCCTAAAAAAAAATATTTTAAGTCAATTTATTAGTATTAATAAGAGATATATTTGGAGGAAAAAAATAAATAAATACTACATCCATGAATTTGATTTTATATTGTAACTTAAAACATAGACTACGGGTGGGACGCAATACTACATTTTAAGAAGTAGACACCGTTGTTCCCTAAAAAAAAAAAAAGTAGACACCGTAAAGAATCTTCAACGCTTATGTGAGTGGGAAGAATCAAAACGTAAACACACCCTATTAAGCAGCTAGAAGAACATGCATTATACAATATGAGCTGATTGACATTAACATGTACTGTTTTTTTTTTGTTTTTTGAGAGGAACATGTACTGATTTTGGAGAGTACTCCATTTGATGTAACAAGACCCTAGTTCAATTTTGATAAAAAAAATATCTACAAAAGATTTTACATTTAACTTTCTCCAACTTGTAAAAAAAAGAAAAATTAACTTTCTCCAAATAAATTAATGAGCATACAACCAATTTTTTTTGAAATTTGTGTCTTTTTACCACTAAATCATTTGAATGAAGGGATTAAAATCTGACATGTTAGTATTGTCTTTTCAATAAATAAATAACAAAAATATGTGCATTAATTGGGCAGGAAAATGAAAATGAAAGGGAGAGATGATCAGCAAAAGACATGATGATCCAACGTGGCAAAATGAGCCACGTGGAAATGGGACCCATATGTATATAAATTTGTCCCTCCCTCTCGCACTCGCGCTATAGTTCTGTTCTAGTAGGGTCTCTCTCTCTCTCTCTCTCTCTTTCTTATCGGCTTTGTAACCAAAACCAAACACATCTTTTCCTTCCTTCATCTTCGCTTATCACCTACTAAACCATTTACATTTACATTTACATTTACATTACATTTTAGAGAGAGAAAATAAATACTTTCTCTTTCTCAAACTCTGTCTCATTGCAACCATCCATACCACAGAGAGAAGAAATGAACACACAATAATGGAAAACGTAACAAACTCATAAACAAGATTTTAACGCTCGCTCATTCATATCTTCCAGAGATGTCGACGCCATTGGACGGAGGAGGAGGAGTGGCGTTGCTCTCCAACTCCGCCACGGCGAACAAAGTCGATTCCTCTTCGACTCTCAATGGCGGTTTGAAGTGTTCCAAACTCGATTCACCTATCTTGATTTTCTTGTTCTTTCATAAAGCTATTCGGAATGAGCTTGACGTTTTACATCGATTAGCCATGTCATTCGCCACTGGTAATCGTTCTGATATTCGTCCTCTCTTCGACCGTTATCATTTCCTCAACTCTATTTATCGTCATCACTCCAATGCTGAAGATGAGGTTCAAATCTCGCTTTTACTTTTTACGTTTATCTTCCATTTTCTACCTTTTTCTTTTTCATTCTTCAACTTTATAATCAACATTTTCTTAGTTGATTGCATTTTCATTCACCAAATTAACTTACAATTTAGGTCTTACTTTCGCCAAGATATTTCATTTTTTTTTTACATTTATAGTATCAATTGATTTGCATGATATGCATCTTTGTTAATTTTGTTTAATTTAATCTTATGTTACTATTCATGGAAAGAGACGGTAAAAAAGAAAATTATATTATATATAGCACTTTAGCTTAGGGGAAGAAACTAATTTCAGTTGCAAAGAAATATTATAAAATCGAAATAGTAGATAGTTTATGGTTTTTTCATTTGATAAGATGAATGAATCGTTAATAAAATTCAGATATGAATATTTCTCGTTTATTAACTCAATGGAAAAGAGTGTCAATATAGATACCGTCTCTAAAGCTTAGCTCAACAGACAATGCCGATATTGTTAGGCTGAACACCTTAGCCAGGGTTTGAACCTGAAACCTCGCAGTTGTGTGTGTGAGTTTCAATGGTGCTTGCCACATCATCTACAGATTGTATACGAAATACTTTGCTGAAACTTCCTTGAATGTGGCATTGCAGGATCATTCACATGTTTATTGCTAAATAGGCTACTATTAAACTGATTGAGTGCTATGTATCTGAAAAATAAGAAAGACCTGATTGAATGCAAATAGTAACGGTCATGTAGTTTGACTACTAAATTGAGCTTTTATAAGAAGTTAATGAAGCTAGCAAATGGTTAGTGGCACATAAACTTGTTGAATGTTTTCACATTCTATATGTAAGGATCTTTAACAGTCAGTTCTTTGTTACATTTTTATGGTAAATTATTTAGATGGGAATACTTTATTTTCTAATTTAAACGATGAGATCTTCCATTTGTTGAATTTCTGTATAAATTTCTTGATAGAGTTTGATTCAATGTTTTTTTACGACGAGGATATACGATTTGCACGTGGATTTTTCATTCTTTAAACAATGCATTATTGTATTAATTTGGACTTTCTGCTAAGTTTCATATGTTCTGAGGGAAATTTATTCTGGAATGTAGGTGATTTTTCCCGCTCTAGACAGACGTGTGAAGAATGTAGCACAAACTTATTCTCTTGAGCACAAGGGTGAAAGCAATCTTTTTGATCATCTATTTGAGCTGTTAAATTCTTCCACCAAGAATGATGAGAGTTTTCCAAGAGAATTGGCATCCTGCACAGGAGCTTTACAGACATCAGTTAGTCAACACCTGGCAAAGGAAGAGGAACAGGTATGAAGTTATTTAATAGCTCTTATATAGTATTCCTCTTGGACTCTAATGATGTCACAGATAAATACCATGCAATTCTTCATTTTTTCTCCGACAAGCTAGGATTTCTGTTGTTGTTATTATTATTAAAAACAAGATGAGAAAAAAATAATTACAAGGAGTTTGAAGGATAAAGGATCGTCCCTATTATGTAAAGAATTGTTATTATTAACTATTATAATGAGGCTCTGTGCCAAATAGACTAATGTGGTAAAACTATAAAATCATATCAACTTTTGATGTATACAGATAATGTATTTGGGATTTGCTTAGTTGATGGGCTAAATGTTCTTGTAGACAATATTGCCTTTAGTGCAACCATACGGGCTTCATTTGGTGATTCAGCAAGAGTAATCAAGTGTAAAATTGTAGATTTATATAAGTTCGTTCAGGTTTTATATGTTAAGAGTATTATTTTAACTAAACTGTAAATTTATATATTAATTTAATGTATGTGAGATGATATTTATTGTTTTTCTGCGACGGATACCTATTATATGAAATCTTCGAAGCACTTTGTTCTTGCTTTCTTCTAGTTTATTCCCACCCAGGTCAAAACATTGCAGATGCTGTTAAAAACCAAACCCGGTATCTGTAATTATTAGATTGTTCAGGATCATAAGATTGATCCAGTTGTTGAGGATTCATTGAACTAGTTGTTAAATGTTGCAAAACACCGTCAAACATTTGTATTGAATTGTAAAAATAACCGCAATTAAGAAGAAAAAAAATTGTTTGTTTTATTTATCAAAGAATAAACTTTAATACTAACAATAATATAATAGTATATGGAAACATGATATGCCATTCTTAGAATCAATACCTGAACACTTTATTTTTGTGGATGGTATTGTCCTGTTTGATGGATGAATGAAGAGGAGTATATTATAAACTTGATTTGGGGAGAAAGGGTTTGAAATTGAAGTGTTTTTTTGCCTGGGTAAAAGATATTTATGGTAAATATGTTCAATAAGACTAGAGTTAACAATGTTTAGCAGGTTAAAAATGTGATCACATCATCCCACAAATTGCCGAGTTTAGGTATCGTGGACCCTCCCTACGAAGTTTTGGTGATATTAAAAATTATTGTTTGGCAAATCTTGTCGAATCATCTACTTAAAATCAATTATAGTAAAAAGAGAGAAAGGCGGCGACAGACAATTTTTTTATTTTATAAAAAATGGTTTAAGTCGGAGAAAGGATAAAGAAGATATTATGAGAAAGAAGAAAAACAATAATTAAAATAAATCCTTCCTGTTCAAAAATGCAAATTGGGATCGCAATATGATCCTTACATCAAACAAAATCACTGAACTAATCTATGAAGTACCGATGCCTAACTCATTGTGTACCAATGTTTTTGAATATAAAACATGTAGTTATTTTGTCAATAATCTATATATCTTTTTATATTCCAATGTGCTTAGAATGCTTTAAAATACAACTTAAGAGGTTTCAATACGACTTGTACCTTTTGGTATAAACATGTAAGAGTCACAAGTCACAACTCACAACCCTTTCCATCTTTTGTTCTTTTCCAAGTGTTAATATACAAATCATTTCCTTTTGCCTACATTCATTTCAACGCATGACTTTTTTCGATTCTGGGATATTTGTGGCTTTAAAAGTTTGCAGCATGTTTTTTTTTGCATCCAACCAGCTCTAAATACTACTTTTATCCAATATTGTCCAAGAAGTATGTTCTTAGTTTGAATTTTAAGAGTTGCAATTATGTATTTATTGTGTTTTATGACCTTTTATGCATATCTATATAAGTGTCTGAGATGCATTGGATCCTGTTATTTTTAATAGTTGTATTATCAGATGTGTATCATATTTGGTACTAGTATTGTATATTTGCTTCATTGGATTTGATCATGATACTCATAGAAAGAAGATCATAATTATAAGATTAAAGAAGATAATATATATATAATATAAGAGTATGTTTCATTAGTTAATATCCCTTGATTTGGTTTTGTCCACTTTACTTTTCATATCCTTTGGCTCTTATATGTATCAACTAATTTTCAAAACTTATCACGAAAGATCCGACAATTTCTAGGATACCTAAGCCTTACGACAAGAATTCCTTTTCTCCCTAGTTTTTCCCTTATGATTCATCTTGGAAAACTAATCCTCCACATTCAACTATTCTGCCACCTGGCCATAAAAGATAACTCCTCTGTTTGGACTTACATTGCTTTAAATACGGCCATGGGTGGTGTGGTGTGGGTTCCCATATTACATAGTCTTCCACATGGAAGCAATAGCTGCATTGACTTTGGTCCTCCGGGTGTTATGTTGCCACTCACACCAGCATATTCTTATTATTGGACCATTAATGCGGTATTAGTAAATAAACTAATATTGCTATTGAAATCACATTTGTAATATTTCAAAGATTAAATTAAGCGGTTGCTAAATGGGAAATCCTATTGCTTGTTTATAATTTTTAATCTGTCAATACTTCAGTCTGGTAAATGAGTATTTTGTATAATTATAACGGCTAAAATTGAACTCAATAAAGCATTACAAAAACTGTTTTACGTAGTTCCCATTGCAAGTAGAATTTGTGCCACCGTGAACATTGAATATTATTGTGATTCATCAATGTATTTTTGTACATAAAAGCTTACTTTAATAATGTCACTTCCTGAGATATAGATATTTTTTTTGAATAATGGTTTAATATGCTAGATGGATAACACAAGTCCAGTTTCACTCTTAAGTCTCCCTTAGGAAAGTTTGCATAATACAAATATCTGTTTACTAATATGGTGTCCTGAAGTATTCATTAAAACATTTTATCATAGCTGTGTTTTTAAAATAAATGAATAATCTTATTTGTTTGGGGGATGTGTTTAATTTTTTATTTGTTGGGCTATATCAGGTTTTTCCTCTACTTATCGAGAAGTTCTCTCTTGAGGAACAAGCATCCTTAGTTTGGCAGTTTCTTTGTAGTATTCCGGTGAATATGATGGCAGAATTTCTTCCCTGGCTTTCAACATCTATATCAGCCGATGAATCTCAGGATTTACGAGATTTCTTAATCAAGATTGTGCCCGAGGAAAGGCTTCTTCAAAAGGTGTGGTTTTCAAATGCTGCTTTAGAGCATTGTTGTTCCATTTTCTATATTAATAATGTCATTTTTTCACGCTAAAGCTGATCATTCTATTTATGACTACCTCTGTCCCTAAATACAGAACCAAGTTGACTAAATCACGAGAATTAAGAAAATTGATAGTAGTATTGAATTTGTTGACAACTGATATTGTTTTACAAGTTTAATCTTCAGGAGAAAAAAATAGTTCATGTTTTTATCGTAGTATTTATTACAGATTCTAGAAAAAAGATGTAACATAGTTATGAGTATGTTGATAACAAAATAATTAATGTAGTTGGAAATTTGAAAGGGGTCTTAAAACAAAGGACAAGGAAAAATCTCAAGTGTCCTATATTTAGAGACGGAATAGTATAAGCAGATCTTCAACAAGGAGAGTCTATGTTAGGACTTAGGAGGAATAAGCGGGAGTCTAGGAAATTAGAGCCCAATAGCATTATTAATACAGGCATAAGTTTTTTATCAATAGACATAATAGGAAAACCATAGTAACTGTTTGGTTGGTTACTGTGCAAAGGGAGTAATTTATAAAGCAGTTACTGAGTATAATTGAAGGGGACATCACTTGTTTTGAGAAAAAGAGAAAGAAGAGGCCAGTTCTCTCAAATTTTTGATGATGGAAACAATCCTTCTCTGTGCTATTGTGTTCTTCATGGATTGGTCGGTACTATTGTAAGGTACTGATTGTTCACAATAATGATTACCCTCGTGTCTCATATTCTGGTCCAGCTGTATTATTTATACAGTTTGAATTGTAATTGTAATATATCTTATCTTATTCTTGCGTATTGAAGGTTGTTTTCACCTGGATGGAAGGGAGAAGTAGTGTTAGCACAAGTCAAAGTAGTGCTAACACAATTCAAAGTAGTGCAGATCATTCTCAAGTTCAATGTTGTTCTAGTCCACTAACCCATCTTGGAAGAGTAAATTGTGTATGTGAGTCCACGTCAACTGGAAAAAGGAAACATTCTGGATCTATGTTAGATGTTTCTGATGCCACCGGAACACATCCTATAGATGAGATATTACTCTGGCATAATGCAATAAAAAAAGAGCTAAGTGAGATAGCAGTGGAAACCAGGAGGATACAACACTCTGGAGATTTTACTGATATATCAGCTTTTAATGACAGATTGCAATTCATTGCCGACGTTTGCATATTTCATAGGTATTGCATTAATTTTGTATTAACAATGTTTGTCTTGTTAAAGCATCATATGTTTCTTCAGTTAAACAATTCCATACTATAATTTGTTGTAAACACCAACCAATTTTTCTGCTGAAATTCTTTTCTCTGTGAATACAGTATTGCCGAGGACAAGGTTATTTTTCCAGCAGTAGATGGAGAACTTTCTTTCTTTCAGGAGCATGCTGAAGAAGAAAGCCAATTTAATGACTTTCGGTGTTTGATTGAAAGTATTCTAAGTGAAGGAGCATCATCTAATTCAGAAGTTGAATTTTATTCCAAGTTATGCTCACATGCTGATCATATTATGGAAACCATTCAGAGGCATTTCTATAATGAAGAAGTTCAGGTGAGCCATCATTGCTCATGTGGTGAATTTTTTGAGTGACTAGCATAAGATGTAAATGTGTTAAGCAAATGCAATTTTGATTACAACAGGAAGATCAGTCAAATGGTGAGATTTGAGTGTCACATTTGCATAAGTTGGTAAATATAAACAACTATTTTACCGTTTTTGAGTAACTAACTTCTATTGGAGGAGAAGTTTGGCATGAATATTTCTGTATAAGATATTAGCAAACAAACTCCCTTTTAATCTATCTAACATGTGCATACTTACTTCGATCTACAGGTTCTTCCACTTGCAAGAAAGCACTTTAGCTTTAGAAGACAATGTGAGCTTCTCTATCAAAGCTTATGCATGATGCCTCTGAAATTGATTGAGAGAGTCCTACCATGGTTGATAGGATCTTTAACTGAAGAAGAAGCCAAAATGTTTCTGAGAAACATGCAATTTGCAGGTTCCTATGTCTATTTTTCATTTCCCTTCCTTCTAAAGAAATGGTGTTTCCAAGTTTTTTTTTTTTGTTAATCTCTGTTTGACAACTTAATCTTTTTCAGCTCCAGCAACAGATTCTGCTCTGGTCACACTCTTCAGTGGTTGGGCATGCAAGGCTCGTAATGAAGGCATGTGTTTGTCTTCAGGAACATCAGATTGCTGTCCTGCTCAAAGACTTTCTGATATTGAAGAAAATATTGATCGGCCATCCTGTGTTTGTTCCTCCACATCATCTCAAAGACATTGCTCGGTAATACTTGAGTCAGATGGCAACAAGAGACCAGTCAAGCGAAACACGTTTAAGTTGAACAATGGAGATGTACCTGAAATTTCAGAGACTGAAAGTATTCAGAAACAATGCTGCAGTCCTAGGTCTTGTTGTGTGCCAGGTTTAGGAGTTAACAGTAACAATTTGGGGCTTAGTTCAATTTCAACAGCCAAGTCCTTGCGCTCCTTGTCTTTCAGCTCTTCTGCTCCATCTCTCAATTCCAGTCTTTTCATATGGGAAACAGAGAGCAGCTCATGTGATGTTGGCTCTGCAGAAAGACCAATTGATACCATATTTAAATTCCATAAAGCTATACGTAAAGACTTGGAGTATTTAGATGTTGAATCTGGAAAGCTGAGTGATAGCGACGGGACAATTATTCGGCAATTTAGTGGAAGATTTCGTCTTTTGTGGGGTTTATATAGAGCTCATAGTAATGCTGAAGATGATATAGTATTTCCAGCATTAGAATCCAAAGAGGCCCTTCACAATGTGAGCCATTCGTACATGTTGGACCATAAGCAGGAAGAACAATTGTTTGAAGATATTTCATGCGTTCTTTCTGAGTTTTCTGTCCTTCATGAAGCTTTGCAGTTGACCCATATGGCAGACGATTTGAGTGATAGTAATTTTGGAACTTCTGATGTCAATGATAGTGATGATGTCAAGAAGTATAACGAACTTGCAACAAAGCTCCAGGGGATGTGTAAATCCATAAGAGTGACCCTGGATCAGCATATTTTCAGAGAAGAGCGTGAACTGTGGCCATTGTTTGGGAAACATTTCACTGTGGAAGAACAAGATAAGATAGTAGGCCGGATAATTGGAACTACAGGTGCTGAAGTTCTCCAGTCAATGTTACCGTGGGTAACTTCCGCACTTACCCAGGATGAACAGAATAAAATGATGGATACATGGAAGCAGGCAACTAAGAATACTATGTTCAATGAATGGCTTAATGAATGCTGGAAAGAGAGTCCAGAATCTATATCACAGACAGAAACATCACATTGTAGCACATCTCATAGAGGTTTCTAATTGCTTATAGTTTCTTTCGTTTTTGTGGGATAGATAATGGATACTATAGTGTGTTTTGTTCTTTTCCAGGTTCTGAGTATCAGGAATGCTTGGACTACAATGATCAAATGTTTAAGCCAGGTTGGAAAGACATATTCCGGATGAATCAGAATGAACTTGAGTCAGAGATCCGGAAGGTTTATCGTGACTCAACTCTTGATCCTAGGAGAAAGGCATATCTTGTGCAGAATCTTTTGACAAGGTTGCTTCCGGTGTCCAGAGTTCTCTGATTTTATTATTTGATGGGACATGATTATCTATATTTATTTGATAGAATTTTACCTACTGTCACCAAGCTCCAATTGTTGATTAGTTATTTGTGTATTCTAGTCGTTGGATAGCTGCCCAGCAGAAATCACCTAAAGCTCCATCTGAAGGATCATCTAACGGGGTCGAAATAGAAGGACACTCACCATCATTTCGGGACCCAGGAGAACTTGTATTTGGGTGTGAGCACTATAAGAGAAATTGCAAGCTTCGAGCTGCATGCTGTGGCAAGTTGTTTACTTGCAGATTTTGTCATGACAATGTGAGCGATCACTCAATGGACAGGTAGGTTTCTGCTGGCATTTCTTATGTTTTATAGTAGTAAATACTTCTAATCCCTAGTCTCCACTATGGCAGGAGCTTTCTAGTATTAGTTTGCCCATTAATATACATCTAACATCTGCTTGATCATTACAGAAAAGGAACATTAGAAATGATGTGTATGCGCTGCCTGAATATACAGCCAATTGGGCCTATATGCATGACACCTTCATGTAATGCACTTTCAATGGCAAAGTACTATTGCAGTATATGCAAATTTTTCGACGATGAAAGGTACCTTCTGTTTCTTACATCACTTCAAAATTTGTTATTGAAATTGCCACTGTCTTCCTTTTTTGGGGTTCGGGTGTAAACGAGATCAATCCAGGGACTGATCATCTTGAGATTCACAATTCATTGCAGTAGGACTGAGATTGACAATTTATGAACAATTTAAGGAGGGTCATACCATTTTAGGGGAGAAAGTATGTTTATATGTGAACTGATTCAAAGAAGAAAAAAAATTGGTGATCATCAGTGATAGAAAGTCAATTCAAATGGAAAATTGATATGTAGATCAAAATAGTAGAACTATTTTATCTTTTGGGGTTAAATTAGGTGAAGAGCAGATTCTAAGATAACTAATAAGTTTTTACTAACCAAGTGGACTAATTTTTTTCTAACTAAATGGACTACTTGACCAACAGAACAATTGTCATTTTGTTGTCACATCCTATCAATACATTCACCCGTGAAAGTCCACTTTTCCCTCAAGGTGGGAATTGGGGATCCTTATTGTTCGAGAATTTCCGCTTATAATTTCTCAACCGTGCTTTTCCTTTCTTAATCTTTGTAGGGTCCGTTTGATGGTCAGGATATGATATAGGCAGGATATGATATAAATCTGGATAGAGATAGGATATGATAAGGACATGATAAACATTAATCATATCATGTGTTTGATGCACACATGATAACAAACATGATATCATTATAATTAAATGAAAAAATTGCTCTCATAATTAATTAAATATTGTAAAAATGGCATGTTATTAATTATAATAGAAAATACATGCTATCATTATTTTAAAAATGACAATATTTTGAAAACGGCAGAATATCAAGATAATAATTAAGGAATGATCTTCTAATCCCATCAGGATAATTTCTAACCCAGCCTATACTCAGGATAGAAATTACAAAGGAAAGTCAGGATAGGATAGAAAAATGGTTTATTTTATCCTATCCCTTTGGTGCATCAAACATGAGATTTAAGCATGATATGATTAATGTATCATATCATGTCTCCCTATCCTGACCATCAAACGCACCCGTAACCTCCCCATTCCCTTCCACTTGTTCATCTTTTGCCATGACCATGCACGACTCACATACTTTTTTCTAAGCATTTTAGCATGTGACTAAATGGTCGGCTACAGAAATTGTCTCTCTTGCTCCAATCTTTTGACATACTCCTCAGAAAGCAGCTATCAAGCACCTGTTTTTTTATCGAATGGCATTAGTAGTGGAGAATCATAATGATGATTGAGACACTTCTTTCTTCTCCCTGTGCACTATTAGATAGGTGTTTCTGAATTGTATTATCTGAAATGAAAATTTGCATAATGGAGAGATTTGCAAACAATATATAGACCGGATTAAGGTTGATTAACTGCGACAACTGAGCATAGCCAAATCAATGACAACTAAGCATAATTGACACTATGATTATGAGGCCTAAGCAAACCAGAAACATACTAACGATTCTAACATATGAGATTCTCTCATACCCTCGCACAACCTCAAGGCAGGTGAGAAAATGTAACGAGCTTAGATACATTAAGCCTGTCCCTTAGAAAACAAAACCTGGCAGGGCATAGAGTCTTAGTTAGAAGATCTGCTAGTTAATGTTGTCGCGGGGGGGATATGTTGGACTATTAGCTGCTTGTCTAACACATTCTCTCTGACAAAGGACAGTCAAGTTCCCGTTGTTCAGTGTGTGCATGAAGAACTGGTTTGTGGGTCAGAGCAACAACACTCTGATTTCAACATAAAAGCAGAGGAACTTGAGCACAGATGGCCAACTCAAAAACTACTGTGTATCAACAACAATTCTGCAGTAACTACAGCAAGACTTCGATACTACTAGACCTGGCAACTATAGTTTGATTTTGAGACCACCGTGTGATGAAGTTAGGACATGAAAGATGACAGCAATAGAAGTGGATCTTCTGCCACCAGGATTTGCTGCCCAATCAACATCACAATAGGCTTTGAGGGTGAAGCATTGATTGGGAGTAACAGAGAAATAATTGCAGTCAATGGTTGGGAGTTCCTTTTAATGCACCCTGGTTTAAATTAATGTTTGGGCTCAAGGTGCTCTTGATTGACCCATGCTGAGCTGCTCTCAAGTCAGGTTAGGTGAGCCCCGTTGGATTGACGCCCACTTGTGATGCAATCCTCTATCCTACACAATAATGAGAACCAGCGCTTGAAGGTTGATAATCTAAATCCTCCATGGAAGACCTTGCTTAGTTCAGCTCTTGAAACATTTCTGAGGTTATGTGGCCTTATTTTACAATTTACCTCTTGTTGTAGATAGCATGGGAAGTATCTGAGTAATTGCTTTTCAAAAGTTGAATACCCTTGGGCCACCATTGTCTCAATTTTGAACATACTCCTTCACAAAACTTGTTTGGTATTCGGTAGATGATTGCTCATTAAGGTTTTCCAAATATCTTCCTCTGAACTGTTGGACCAAATCTGACATCAGTCCTTCCCAATTAAATCCAAGAGTCTTTTTATGCTAGAACCAGTGCACTGTTGCCCCTTCCATACTGAAAAAATCATAGGAAAATTCTGACATTAATATTTAAAATTATTTAGTCTGTTTACTGTTTAGTTCTAAATTAGTGTCTTAGCAAGAAATAGATATGATTATTATACTATAGTCTCAACTTTTAAAGATTGTTAATTTTAACTTTGCACCGTTCTTGTTTAGGAATGTATACCATTGCCCATTTTGCAATTTATGCCGTGTTGGACAAGGGCTTGGGATTGATTATTTTCACTGCATGAAATGCAATTGCTGCCTGGGGATTAAATCATCATCTCATAAGTGCCTGGAGAAAGGTTTAGAGATGAATTGCCCAATTTGCTGCGACGACTTATTCACGTCAAGTGCTACAGTCAGAGCTCTGCCTTGTGGCCACTACATGCATTCTGCTTGCTTTCAGGTCAATTTTACACCCATTTTAAATTTCATTGCCCTCTCAAACAAATTGAAACCGGTTGTGGATTCAATCTTACACTTTGTTATGATATTGTTAGGCATACACTCGTAGTCACTACACGTGTCCAATCTGCAGCAAGTCATTGGGAGATATGGCGGTAAGAATATTTTTTTTAAAATTTCCCTGCCTGTCCTTTATGATTCTTAGCAAAAGAAAAATCTATATTTTTAGATGTGCAAAAGATTGCAACGGAGAAACAAACAAGGCCGCCAGTTTAATATAACTACTATCTTTTTAAATTGTAATCGGGTTCTTAATTTAAGGCAAAATATTAGATGTAACATTTTACATTTTGAAATTTTCGTGTTGTTCTTTCTCTATCTACCCAGGTTTACTTTGGTATGCTTGATGCCTTATTGGCTGCGGAGGAGCTCCCTGAAGAGTATAGGGACCGTCATCAGGTGAATACTTTAGTGTCTCTTTGCATGTTACATTCACTTCATTTCTTTCAAAATCTAATGTGAATTTTATGAGAGGGCATTCTGGCATTTAAAGCTGCCAGCAAAGAATTTATATTATTTATTGTCATTTAATGAGTTTTATAACGGCCATGCAGGACATCCTTTGCAATGACTGTGATCGAAAGGGCACTTCACGCTTCCACTGGTTGTATCACAAATGTGGATCTTGTGGCTCTTACAATACCCGGCTGATCAAGTGTGAGACACATTCCAGCTGCTCTTAGTGTGCTTCTTTGACGGGAGGTAGACAGAGTTTGTAAATACTTGTGTAGGAATCCCTATTTTCTCCCAACCAGGAGCCCGATTATTGGTCTGTGTTTTAACAAATAGATTGCACGTGAATCATTTCCTTTAGAGATCTTTTACCTCTTGTTGTGCACCTAATCAGTTATTATAGTAATTATTATGTACAGATCAAATTTCTTTGAAACTTCTTATCTGTGCGATGGATATTTTTTCAGCCAATTTTTTTTATCTTTTTTCTTGTCGTTAAGGTTCATCATGTAAGTGTTCTGACCACACTGTAATCATGCTGAGGCAACTTATCACCAAATTCCCCTGCGTGATGTACCTACTTCTATGTCATGTTCAGTCCAATTGTGTAATAGTTTTTCAAATTAGATAGTGTTGGACAAATCTAATTGAATCTCAAATACTCATTCTCGAGACTTGTGAATTTAATCCTACGCAACACTCTAAAAAGCTCTGCAGTTTCTCCCCTTGCTGCTTGCAACAACTTGGTATGGTAGAGGAAGAGTCTAGCTTTTCTTGTAAAGGAGAGCAAGTTGACAAGTGGAAGTAGAAGTGGGGTTAATGTAAGGAATGCGACTAGGTAAATGATTCACCAACAGCTTTTGTGATTCGTTAACCTCCAATTTAATTGAACCCTAGGACAGAATCAGATATCCAATCAGTGATGATTCATTAACCATATTTTTTTTTCGAAAAGGTCATTAACCATATTTTTAATGATGATTCGTTAACCTTTTAGCATGAGAAGAAGATATGGAATTTAAGTATATCCTTAAACACTTCAATGAACACTATGTTCCTGTATACGAACAGCATTTTAAGCTTTTTGATGGACAGGTGTTTTCTAATTTCGACACCATGCTTGATTCTTGATGAGCTTTGGTGAAAATTCTTGTTGGGTAGCATATTCGAGAATGAAAAGACAGGGAAATGTGGTCCCTGCCTGGTCCTTATGTCATGTTTGGTCATGAAGCTTTATATCTTTCCCTACTGACGTATACATAGATTGTTGTGTTTATGGTTGTCACGCAAGTAAGAATCAAGATAATATCCAATTCCAAACTTGAAAAAAGTTGAAATCTTAAGGTTTGTTCAATATGAAGCATGAGAACAATCCATTTCACTTATGTTTTATTACCTTCAACGTGTCTAATTTTAGTCGGGGGAGATAATTGAAAGGAGTATCAGCTTAAGTCTAGCTTTACAAATTATAACTCATGCAGAATTTCCCTTGTCTTGTCCCCTCTTTTTCTAGCCTCGTAATTAAGGGACTTGGAGCATCTTTAATGGTAAGGAATTAATTGGATTGTCGTTATCAAATTTTAAAGTATTATTGATTATGTTTTGTCAAAATTATCTTAACTATTTATTGCAAAGAGAGAAAGTAAAGAAAGTAAAATGAGATAATAAATAATTAAAAATATTATCTTATTGCAAAAAGAGAAAGTAAAGAAAGTAAAATGAGATAATAAATAATTAAAAGTATTATTTTATTGCAAAGAGAGAAAGTAAAGAAAGTAAAATGAGATAATAAATAATTAAAAGTATTATTGGTAAAAGAAGAAGAAAAGAGTGAAATCGGCTAATTTCACAAAAAAAAAAAGTGGAATAAGCTCAATAGTCATTTATACGAATTGGTTCTTTGTCCAACCTTTGAATCTAGTCTTGTCTGGATTTTCAAAACAATTATCATCAACATTGATTTTGATGGATGTTACCAGAGGGAGAATCCCATTTGACGTTCCAATGAATTTGTTGTTTGTCCATTGTATCAAAAGCGTTTTGAAATAAAAATATGATGTGTAAATGAATGAAGTTTAAATGATCATGTGTCCGGCCAATGCCATCTACTATTATTCAAGACAATCATTTTTTCGTCTCTCCATAAATCCCGAGAAGCAATAACAAAATGACCATCATCTTATTCATGATATATTGTCAAAAACAAATTTGAAAATTAGGAATTTGCTCAAAGACAGACTAATTTCGGGAATTAATCACCGTACACTTGCAGGGGTCAATTGAAGTTAAAGCAAAGCTCTGTATAATTGATTCAACACAAAAATTGTTGGCACCTTGGGAATTCAAACATGAGACCTAGAGAGAAACACACTATTCATAGGTCCTAAACTTTCACCACTAAACCAACATTTAAGGTATAAAAAATAATAATATCTTACTCATTATGTGTTAACCAATCATTCACAATTATGTAGATGAAATTCTCATTCTAAGCCATACATTGTTCTAGTTGCTTGACTAGAATACTTGACTTTTCATGCAAACTTCATTTACGTGACAATATTTTAGTTGACATTTACACCTTCACATGTATCTTACCTTGATAAGAAGAGAGCACTAAGGTATTTTTGATGTCCATTTATCTCTAATCTCTTGACTATATAAAGGACGGGATTGCTTGTCTATGATTGGCTGAGACATGATTAAATTTAAAAAGTTAATCTGCACCTTTTTATTTTGGATAAAAAGTATTCCTACACGCAATAAGTCTAATAAGACTACCATAGGCAATAAAGTTTTTCCAATTTTTTTTAATGTTTTATTTTCGCAACTGAATTATTTTGCAAAAAGAAAATGCATTTTGCAAAGCAATGGGCATGCCGCATGCATAATCAAAGATAAAGACCAAATATTGACAGCTTTCTGTGACATTACCCCAATCATACTCCACAAACAAGATGATACGACCTCAGGTAAGGAAGATCTTCATGAAGCTTCACCAATTACACTCTGATTAACTCGTTTAAGATTTTCACGGACATATATATTAAAAAATTAAATGATTAGAAGAAAGAGGATAGTTGTTTTATCATATTATTCTTATTAACGGTTGGTGTTATTTTTATTAGCATATAAATACAAAGTAGAAGTAATGTTTTGAGAGTAGTGTATATAGAGGGTACAATTAAATAGAAAAAAC
>Ga0315913_1001527_pt1 | contig 25729 bp, 13 predicted proteins | sample MpolsnodulesMG_FD_207736 | JGI IMG/M metagenome (GOLD analysis project Ga0315913, IMG submission 207736) | Medicago polymorpha root nodule microbial communities from Los Angeles, California, United States - small nodules | ecosystem: Host-associated > Plants > Roots > Nodule | place: USA...
CTGCCTGTTCAGCATTAGAGATAAGAACCTGTTTACACAAAGGCAGGAAGTGAAGAAAAAAAAAAAGAAAAATCAAAATACCAACTTTGCCATATACATCCAGTGAAATAAACAGATGTAGCATTAAACCTCTTTCTGGCCTTTTATGGTGGATTGTTGCATGCTTAGTTCACCACCATCTGGTAATAAATCCAACAGTTTTTCTGCCTTGCCTCGTTCAGTATATATCTCGAATATAGCTATGTAAAAGGATCTGCGAGTTGTACCAAGGGATGAAATTGACATTTCAATCAGTTAAAAACATAAATAAATGATCAAACATTGTTGCAAATGTCACCCTGCTGCCATGTTCAAGTCATTACTGAGAACAGTTACACTTATAAAAATCACTTAAGAGTTGCATTTTCTCTGAGTACGGTGCTTCCTAAAGTAGCTCCTCGGCAACTCTTTCTAGATATGTAACCCGGCATATTTTATCGATTGCATAAACTTCCAAAACACTCAAATGTAAGGTCTGGTTACATAACATAACCAAGTACAATGCATATCTAAGTAATGAAAAAACACCACAGCTTAATTTAAGCTTAGCAATGCATTTCATTTACTAAGTGCCGGTTTAAATAAACTTATTAAAAAAGCACTTAAAGAAAATAAGTTATCAAAAGAATATTTGCATCAAATACTACATTCTTTTCAACAAGAGCTTCTCGTATAAGTTAAAATTAGTTTCCGCGTTTAAAATTTTCTAGAAACGCTCTCGTTTGACTACTCTATAAACATCAATAAACTTGTAAAAGATTTCTTCATGTGTAAGGAACCATAAATTTATTGTAACTTAACAGCTCTCATAAGCTAAAAGCTAATCTACACTAGGGGTCCGTTTGATTTGGCTTATTTTTAAGCTTAAAAAAAATAGCCTATGCAGAAAATAAGCTTTTATTTTAATTTATAAGTTCTCACTAACCAAAATTGTATCTTCATAAGCCGTTTTTTCATAAACTACCTTGACAAGCTTATGAATAATACATAAAAACTTATTTATTGGCGTGAGTTGTTTTGCATAAGCTCAAAAATAAATCAATCCAAACGGGCTCTAGGTCTAAATAAATGAAGAACTCAATGAAACAAACAATACAACGAATAAAGTGAACTTAATGAACTATGAATACCTAGATGCCTCAGTATCCTTGAATATATGGCGCAGCACCTGAGGCACCATGCCAGGATCCCTCGGACTTCCGAACACGGTATGAGTCTTCCCGGACCCACTTGGACCTAATGCCGCCAACATTCCACTTTTACCCTTGATGAACTCATCCACCATAGGTTTCACCATTTTATCATATACTTCAACCTGTAACAAAAACCCAATCACATTGTTAGCTGTAAAAAATACCACCAATGCCGAAAAATTACCGTTATCATTATTACCTGAGATGAATCGGAAGGAAAAACATGAGTGAAACCACCGTATGTTTCCGATTTAACTCTCTTCACATCTTGCAAATCGGAAGGAACTAATAATGTAACTGACTCCGAATCGTTAATCGTTATACATGACGAAGATGAGCTCTTCTTCTTCGAATTGTTGGTCACTGCTATGTTTTTTGTTTGAGTTTTCGGCCACGCGGTTTTGGTTCTTACACGCGGAGCTTGGTTTGGGGGTTGAACTTGAGAGGGACGAATTCTGAGGAATACTTTGAGATTCTCGTTATTCTCTGATGTGGTTGATGGATTTTGTGATGGTTGGTGAGATAACATTTCTTCGTTGGGAAATGGTGTTATTAACGGAGTAGCACGAGCTCTCCGGGGAGGATTCCGACGAACGGTGACGGTGTAAGGGCACGATTTCGGGGTGGTGGTGTCCATTTTCGTTTTCCGGTGAACTCGAAATGGCGGAAATACTTGGATTTTGAAATTTTGGGGAAAGAAAAACAATAACGTTGAGGCGAGAATTTGCTTTTTACACCTTTTTTTTCAAATTAAATGTCATTAAATAATGATGTGTGAGTGAGGTCATTAACTTGTGAATGAAAGTTGGATCATTTTTTACTTGTTTGATATGAAAGATAGTGGAAAGAAAGTGAAAGGAAAGATAAATGTAAATTTGTTAAATGTCATAAACACCCTTATGTTAAAATGAATTTTTATAAAATTATTTATATGGTTTTATAGGCATAACATGGCATATGCGAAGCTTACAAAATAAAATTATGGTAAATATAAAATTAAAATGGAAGAAGCATGTATGTTGAAATCTTCAAGCCGGTGTGACGTGAAAGTTAAATTTGCTCGAGAAAAATTAAAAGTTTGTGATGTAGATTCAAATCAAGGGTCATTTGTAATTTACTAATTTGGATCGACGTTGCCAACTATATTTGCAATTTTCGGATGGAAAGCTTTCAAACATGAGCCCATGCAAATCATACTTTATTTTCTCTCTCACGTAGCAACCAAACAATTAAAACACGATTTTCAATAAACTTTCTTTTCTCGCTACTATCTTTCAGTTATACTAAACACATAGTTAAACTTAGAGCTGGCAAAATGAACTAGTGCATATGGACCGACCCGCCAACTCAAATGAGTGTAGGGTTTGGACCTTTAAATTTCGATCTAGATTATTCAGGTTTTTTAGTCATATCAAAAATAGTTTGTTGCCCATTATGGATAGCATGTATGATTACAAATAATCACCTTGATCAACATAGTTAAAAGGCAATTTCTTTTCTCACTTTACTCTCTTCTCATGTGCCCTATTTAATTACGAAAACACATTTATTCTGAAGTTCATTTTTGGATTATATAATTTAAAACCCTTTAAAGTTCAAGGACATAATAGAACTTTGTTTTAGATTGTCCAAAACTTGTAAATATATGATTCAGAAAATACAATTTATAAACCTTCATAATAGTTCAGCACAGAAGAAATATACTGTACAAAGTGACACATTTGGATTATATAATTTGAACTAAATAATTTGGATTATATAATTTCTTTAGCGAAGGTGTGACATAAGGATGTAAAATGGTAATATATAACCTCGTGTATTCAGCTGCCGTCTCTAGACCAGTCACAACAACCATGCCCAACTCTTGCGCATATAACACATGACTAATATATGTATGAAACGTTGACCCACCTCATGTCGGGTCGTCATTGGAGAAGCAGAATCATGCCGATATATGGGGATGATCTACACACAGCTAAACTAGCACATCACGTGCTCCAGCAGATAACATGCCATGTGAGATCCATGTATGACTCATCCTGAGCAAAGACTAATTCACTCAAACGATCGTGTGTCGCGCCGCTCATGGTACAAGTAGAAGACAATGTCACTAGCATCGACGCGATCCAAGTGCGTTCTTGTCAAATTTGTGATAACCATTCCCTGATTTCTAGTTCCTCTTGAAAATAAATACACCTCAAACGAAAACATTTAGCGAGTCACCAAGGAAAGTCTCATTCATACTAAATTTGAACGGAGACATAGATGTAAAGTTGGGTGTCATCAATGGAAACCATCAATATCTTCACATTTGTTTCGTTCCTTTTCCTTTCTGAGTTCTTCTTCATCTTCTCCCAAAAATGGTCATTTATAGGGTTAGAAAAGCAGCTATTGACAACAACAACCGTCTTTCTAACCTTATAAATGATCATTTGTGACCATTAAACGCATCGTTTTGACACCCTAGAGACTTTAAAACCCAGCGTTTTGATCTAAGTCAGCAACTTAACGGTCAAATCGGCACCAGTTAAACGAAGACTAACAACAGGGGTAACAGTGAAATAGTTTATCAACTAAAAGGACCTATTTAAAACTTTTGAAACTTAAAGGACTAACTTGAGAATTTTGTCAAACTAAAAGGATCGAAAGTGGTATTCGGCCTAAATTTTACTTTCCATTTGACTCTATTTTAAAACAAACATAAAAAAATCGTTTCTAAAATTAAAATTAAGGATTGAAATTGTTTACTTTAGGTAAAAATGTAGTGTTGCGACTTGAGGTCAGAACATTGACATGTTATGTAGGCATTGCATATATGTCACACCCAAGGACCAACAAACTTTTTAACCCTATCTTTGAATAGGGCTACTGTTGTGGTACAGTAAAATATAAAATAGCAAGAAAGAGATTGCTTACATAAGATTTAAAGCGAATAACATCACACAAATAAAAGTTTTGAGTCTCATTATGTTTTAATAGAATAAAAGTTTAAATGTTTATGTAAACTTAGCTCAGTTGGTAAGAACAATGCATAATATATGCAAGGTCCAGAGTTCGAACCTCAAACACCACAAAAAAAAGTTTAAATATGATGTTTAGTTCCCATAATTCACCACGGTTAGAACATACTTTGAAACTAAAATAACACTACAAAAATATTTACAAACCCCTTATTGATGATGTTTTCACACCTACACCAAAAATTAACTCACATGCTTGGGAGATATAAGTCGACTTCTTACCTACTTAATTTTTATCGTCTAAAAAAATTGGTTTCAAGTAGAAATATATTATAACTAACAATCCTTGTCTAAAAACTTCGTTGAAGTAGAAATACTAAAAACTTCATTGAAGTAGAAATATTTTCATATATAAACAACGGAAAATACTTGGGTGTCATAGACTTTTTGTGTCATTGGTGACATTGATTCATTTTAGATAAGAGGGAACGATGAATGAATTATTAAAATAAACTATTTAGATGAGAGAAAATGAGTGGTTAAGAGGGAGATGAGAGATAATGACACTAAAAACCAATGACACCGAAGTGCTCCCCATTAACAACGGAACAAAACTTAACTCAAATAGTAACACGGTCCCACTGAACTCTGATCAACATGATTATCTTAATTATTTTATAAGTAAAATGGTTATAAAGATGAAAAACATTTTTAATTTGAAAATTTTATAAGTTAATATATCCTCCTTTGGTCGGTGGATCCATTTACGTCATTATGATTCTTCCGTATCTCTAAATTATTCGTGTGCACTTTATATATTTAGACAATATATATAAAAGATACTACCAATCAAATTTAGAGTAGTATTTTTTTTGGTGGGCACAACAATGCTTCAAAGATCTCAAAAAAACAATGCTTCAAACGTAGGAATAGCCATTACAAACTGTCATGATTGAGAATTTGAGAGGGGTTGAATGTGTCACCACGACACCATTTACCCAAAATAAGAGAGATCATTGTTTATTTTGAAACAAGAGGGGGAGTGAGTCTGTGAGTGTGTTTTTAACATACCTTTATAAAAGTTAGTGTAATTTGCTCATTAAAATAGAACATTGCAAAATAATACTACGAACTAACAACGCGGATACTTTTGTGAAATTTGTTATCATATTAGTCTCTTTTTGAACTCAAGTTATTGATGTGCTCTGCCAAAGAAATAAATTTGACATGTCACATAGGATAATAAGGCTTTTATCACTGAAAATTCCAGTTATCCAGGTCAAGACCATGTTTGATGTATACACTTGAAATTTGGAATAAGTCTTAATCAGTAGTATGGATCAACTGTCATCATCGTGAGTATCAAGAAGGTCATGACGCTGTATACGGAATGAGAGAAACAAAATAAACCTTAGTAGTATGATCTTCTGACATGATAAATGGCATCATGCATTAAATATATCAACAACTTGATGATAATGTTAATCTTGTGGTTCATAACGGGGATTCAACAAGCCAGGAATTTGAAGGTCGGACGAGTCAATTATGATGACAAATTTTTCACCTACACCCGATAAAAAGTACAAGGAAAATAAGGTATCACAAACATTTTTATATAAGTCAGTTAATCGTTGCTTCAGTAAAACTTCAACGTGTTAAGTCGATACCTATACAGAAGGTACCTTCTATTTCCAATCGAAGGGTGGATCTGAACAAGTCATGGTGTGACAAGTGCCACGGCTGGTTTTTTTTCAAAAAAAAATAAAATTCATAATTGAAGACAAAGAACTGAAACTAAATCCCTCAATCACAAGTGGAGTATCAGTGGGAAAAAAAATCACATGCAGAAACCATGGAACCTTCAAGTAAGAAATGAAACGGATGAAGAAAAGTGTTGAAGTGCCATAGCTATGCTTAAGAGGAAAGAAGCTGAAAAGAAAAGTAGTACAGTGGTTGTGTTAACGTGACTACGTGAGTATCAAATATTTAGGGTTATGTGTGTTTGTTTTTATGAGCTTGGACCTCATATTTGCATATGTTCTTGAAAATTACTCATTCTTACTTTTAAAATTGATCATTTACACCCGAAATTTACCCTAATAACCCTAGTGTAAGGTAACCGTCGCTCGCTGTAAACGACAATTAACTCACGCTTGGTACCAGCAACAATTAACCTGCGCTGACCCCAACGACAATTAACTTGTGTTGGTTTCAGGTATGCTAACACAAGTACACCGTAAACACTTTCCTCTCACTTCTCACTTCAGCAAGCCCTTTTAATTCTTCTTTCTCTCAGCAAGCGCACAACACAACATAAACAGAAGCAAACACTTTTCATTCTTATTAAATTTAGTCTAAGTAATATATTGTGAATGGTTTGGCATGTGTAATCGTCTGTTTCATGAATGAACAAGTTTAAAAACTAAGCCATTAAAACTTAAACATCTGATATCAGATTGAGTGTGAAACAAGTTTTCAAGTTCTCATATGGCAAACACTCTCTGCTTACGGTGTTTCTACTTTCTTTGACTCATCCTTTCATTATTCATGTTTAGAACAACCACCAATCAGGTTTGGTAGTCTCATCTCATAACCTATTATTATTCAGTATATACAAATGTTTCATGTGCTTAAAACCTATGTGTACATTTTATTTAATTATTTAACAAAAAAAATTGTGTCTCACTGAGTCACCGATATTATAAGTCCACATCCACCCTTGTTCCAACTTTGTCATAGCTAACCTAACCTTGGGAGCGCGTAGTAGAGAATGATAAGTTTAATGAAACTATCCTCCTCTATAGATTAGCCACTACGTTGCTAGCTTCGTCTTCTTGGTAGATACAAAACGCATATACTTACAACATCAAGACACTACAACGACCCAATCCAATCAACTCCATTCCATTGGTTGGAAGCTCTAGGTTATTCCCAGCACATGAGGTCAAGGGGCAATAATAAAGAATAAATTAAAAACATGGGACCCACTTCAATAAGGACCTGTATGTAGGGGTGGACACCAACCCGCAACACGACCTGAACCGGTAAAACCGTGTGTAAATATTGATTGTCGACGGGTTGAAACGGATTCTCGGGTCAACGGATTAAGTATTTCGGTTTGTTGTGGATTGTAATGGTTCGGATCGAGTCAGCTAGAACGACCCTTTAATATCCGAAACCGACCGAACAAATTGAGTGGATGTACTGATGCATATAGAAAGCTAGAACTAGAAGGCAACTATCTCATGGTTACGTTCTCCTCTTTTCAACTTTTTGATTTATTGCTATTTATTAATTAATTAAATATAGTATTTTTTTAGGGAATTAATTAATATAGTATTGAAAGCGTGAATCAAAACTATAGCCTTGAAAAATGGATCTGCATCATTCCTCTTGAAAATCAAATTTCTTCAACTCTTTGAGTGTTTCTTTTTAACTATGTCTATGTCTTCTACTTCTAATCTATTGAATTACTGCATCAGCATCAGATCCGTTTAGCCTCACAAGGCAAACACCGAAAGCTTAACAATTTGGTTTAACTGTGAGATATATTCAAGGCGGACGACCACTGTATTGCGGTGGCTGATGACCGAAATCTGGAAAAATATGTTCTTCTCTCTCTTTTTCTTAACACCCGTTGTTACCCACCCGTGTCACCCGCAAACCCGACCAACCACTACCCGCACAAACCGATGTTCTGTTCGGTCGAGTTTGGACCTTCATATACCACCCGTGGGTTGGACCGGATTGAGCTTTTGAGCCCGGATCCGTCTGAACCCGCCCATTTGTCCACTTGGTTAGGATTCCTGCCAACTCATATGACTCAAGACACATTTTCAAGGTTGTTTTGATCTCAAAGGTTATTTTAATAATCGAAATCCAATGGTTCTAAACATTCTGGCGGTAGCCGACCTACAGTATTCCACGGTGTTCAACAATTGCAACCCATAAGAAAGGTCGCCGACTGTCGCGGTTGTCGGTAATTTTAGAGAAATCGTGACATGAAAAAATATTAATAATATTTTCTATAAGAATAATTTTTTCTGACAGAACCGTCAAATGAGTAGGTCGTACAAACTAATAGTATTTTTTTTCAAGTTTCAAGTGAAATAATTGTTTTAATTATTAATAATAGTAATAATTGAAATCATATACATTGTAAATTAAATGTAATCATCTCAAAAGATAAATAAACAAAAAGGATAACAATTTTATACTTAACAATTCAAACATCTTGATATGTATGATCAAATTAGACATAAATAAAAAGTAAACAGCAACAAGTTTTGTCGTTAATTCTTTTAAATATTACATTCATAACAAAGATATGTATGACCAAATTCTACTAAAGTAAACCAACTTTTAACTCTTAAAACATAGTAAATGCAAATATTTTTTCTAAAAGTATAAATAAATGGTAGCATGATAAACTTTAAAAACAAAATAAAAAAAACCATCAGTATCTGAATATTAAAAGATGTGCGATGGGTTAAGATCCTCTCTATTTATAAAAATAAATGGAAGATGCAATTTGACAAGAGATAGACACAAAAAAATAGGTGATGGATCCTATCATTAAGTGGGTCCCACGATCATTAATTATTTTTTACTTTTTATGTGTCTTTATCTCTCTAAATGGAGGAAATAGAGAGATAAATAAATGGAGAAGATCTTGACTCGTGTGCGATAGCATCACATGGATAGCGGCATGCTTGAAAATAAAGGAAGACCGGTCTCTTTTAAAAGCAAGGTCCCTTCTACCATAAAACTTCACGTTCTAACTTTTGTTCCGCTCATACCAACTTTTCTTTGCTTTTTTAGTTTCCTATCTATCTAATTAAATTATTATATATAATACTAAGATATATTTCCCTGTAACAATATAATTTGTATAAACTAATTAATCTGTAATTATTTTCATCAAGATCACCAATCGCCTGTTTTAATTTCCCAGTTTTTTTCTTTTTCTTCTTTAGTTTATTACTGTTTGATCTAAGATCAATCTCAAATTCTCAATGGCCACCGTTTTGACTCCAAACGCAAAGGAACAAACAATTGCTACAATTGCAAAGAATCAAATAAGAATCAAAACTCCAAAGAAAAACAAACGAGGCAGTAATTATAATTACATTTCTAACCCCTCTCAGAGCTTTGACACGTTGAATCTTCCTCATCAGAAACAACCACCTTTGCTACCTCTTCCACATGTTTCTGCAATTCTTCATCACAACAAACCTTTACTTCCACGAAACCTTAACACTCAAAGCTCGTCTCTGACACCAAAGAAATCCAAACCAAGAAAGGGAGAAGAATCAAAGAAGAGATCAGGAACACAATCTACAACAGATTTTCTTATGGATAATCCATGGGGACCTGACCCGAAAAATCTACCAGTTGTTATTGGAATTGGAAACATGGACGTTTTTTCAGAGTCGGTTTTCAATCTTGCTCCACCACCTAGTAGCTTACCGTTGCCAAAATTTTCTCTGAGATCAAAGCTCAGTTGCAACACAGAAGCTGCGGCGGCGGGTGGTTTTGTTGATGACGGAGCAACCAACAATCTCCGGCGACTTCTACGCCTCCGGTGAAGTTTGTTGCTCTCTACTTTACGTCAATTATATATATCACACGTTACTTACTACATGGAAAATGTATTAATTATTATGTAAATAAAATAATCGGCGAGAGATTTTTATTTTGCCGATTTTGTTTTTTTGTTGTTGGTGAATTTGTGTGTAACCACCTATGTTGTTTTTGAATTAGGGGTGCACAGAAATGGTGTGTGTGCATATACTATGTTGTTGATTATGCACATCACTTTAATTCTATATAAGTAGTACTCTGTGTAATTTCTTCTTCTATTTTATAAAAGTAATCTATATTTCCATTAGCACTACCTAACATCTCCTTATTATTTAAGAATTTTCAAATTTGTGTTGGAAACGTTTTTATCTGTGTTTGGCACAAGAATAATGTTCATCATTTTGACGCTTCAGCTCCAGCGGCTTAAAAATGAAGAATGTTTAATGAGGCGAGTAATAAAAAATGTTAAACCAAAAGCTAAACGATGCCACACCAAACTTTTTTTTTTTGGTGGTCAGAGTTTGAACACCGAACCTTGCATATGTATTATACATATCAACTGAGCTAAGCTCAGAGAACTCTACATCAAACTAAACTGAATCTTCTCATTTCTCATTTTACAAGTTGTATTTTTTTTTTTTTTGAAAGTTACAAATTGTATTTATCTCTCTATCGATCTTCTCCCTCTTCTTTTTTATCTACACGTATAATTTTCAACGATTATTATAGTTTTCATGCATAAAAGGTTGTGCAATAACATTACACAAAAACAAGGATTTTTTGGAAGGCAAATAATATGATTTGAGTATCACAGTTATATTAAGAGAAATTAATTTTTGTTGGTATTATTTAGTCCCTGTGAAGTTTTCTATCAATATTTTAGAGACAAAAAAGGTTGAGGAAATTGTTTTTATAGAAACTAAAAATGTATGAAAAAATTTACCGAGACTAAAAAAATACCAACAACTTTTTATTTTCAAAGACAAAAATACGATTTTTTTTGTATGACCAAAAACAAAATTCTAAATAATAAATTAATAGGGACCAAAACCATATTCAACCTAATTTTTTTTATCAAGCGGAAATACAACACATAACAGCCAAGAGCTAAAAACAGTGAACATGTTATCCGTGGAGGCACCAATATACACTAGAATTTCCTTCACACCGATTATTAGGAAATGGTGCCTTCGAGAGAGTTGTTTAAAACCCACGGTATACCAATAATTGGGGTATAAGGACGAGTTTGAGAAACTCCATCGTTGATAAGATAAAGAGAAAAAGTAAGATTCACAAAAGATCTCGCAATAACCATGAGCCCAAGCCAAAAGAGATGGCTTGTAGTTGAAATTATAAGTAGTAACCCCAGGGCATTCCAAATAAGTCTCGCTTTCAAACAACTCCTAAGGGACACATTGCAACCAAGAGGCATTCGAAGTAGTATGAAGATTACTATAAACAAGGTTCTTAGTTAAACCATCTTAAAGAGTAGGTCAGAATTCAGATGAAGAAACAAATATTCTCAGTATAGTACGAGTGAGGTTAGGTCAAGTCTAAAAGGAGACGATAGTTTGTTGTAACTAATAAGTGAACTGGTCTGATTATTACCGATGAACATGTATATGCATGAATTAACAGTAAACGTCAAGCTCCTTCAAAAAAAAAATAATAACGTCAAGACAAATAATTACTTTGTGCGTGTAAAAAAATCGATTTAACAAAGTCAATTAATTTTTAAAAACAACTTATGTGAAACTTTTATTTCTTTACTTGATTCCCATTCACCTTGAATTTCATTTTTCAAATGAACATAAATAATAACTAAAATACTTCAACTTTCATATCCAAAAGTAAAACTAGTTTAATTTTATTTCCACCTTATCCACCATATTTCAACTTTGCTCTTTAGCCATACAATAAATTCTTTCGCCAACCTTTGACCAAAAAAAAAAATTTGGTTAACCTGCATTACACAAGAAACTGATGTAGCCCATAATTGGCAGGTCAATATCCTCTCATTTACCCAATATATTGACCAGACTAACATTTTTTTGGGTTAGACAAGAGAAATACCACACAAATATTCAACATGATGAGACAAGCATATATATAAATACTATTTTTTTTGCCTGCGCAACGTGCCAAAAAACAGTGCAAGAATATATAATTTTATATTCACAAACGGTGTTTCTGTGAAAACAGTTGCAACAATAAAAGTGATGTAATTTATATGAAAATATAAAAATGGGTATGACCGGTCTGGTAACTGGATGAACCACAAATAAATGATTGATCATTGATACCTACCAGTAAGACATTAATCCAGAGTTATGAAATCAATTCCAAGGAACGCATATAAGACCCAGGAATCTGTGAAACAGTAGCAGTAGAAAAACTTTAGATAAACCTTGAATAATGCCCATCTCATTCTTATCCTTGACTTACATTTTACAAAGGGAACAACTCTTTTCTAAAAAATAAAATAAATACAAAGGGCAATAACAAAATTGAGTATTCTTCCCTTCAAAAAATTGAATATTCTCGTGAAATTTATTATGAGCACTGAGGACACAGTTACTGTGTATCTATGGCAATTATTTTTTCAATGGTTTTGGATTTAGGAATTGTTATGCAAAGGGAAGTCCTAACCTACAACCACGTTTGTCAGACCAATCTTCATGTTCTCAAACGAATTATTCACAGCATGTTAACCTTCATGGCACTCTAACTATGCCCACATGACCAACATGTTCTCTTCAATCCATACCTTATCATCATTATTGCTCATATCAGACATGGGGAATCTCAGTTGTAATCTCAATGACCGATATGTTTCCCTTGCTCTATTCAATATCTCCCACAACTACCCAAGGTGAAGTATCACCACTTACAGCCATATACTTATTGTCCTAATGCTTTTATTTAGTCTCCCCATTCCAACTATGGTATAGCTTATTGTTCGTTAGCTGTTTCATTGTTTCAACCATCAATTTCTAACTCCTAACTCAGGCTTTAATCCCATGCATCGATCAATTCTATGCTATCTCTTCTTACATACACCTAGAAGCAAAAAACACCAACAAATCTTAAATAAATAAATGCAATACTAGTCTACAAAGGCAATTGCAGAATGTTATAAACAAGCAGAAGCAGTCACATCTAATTTTCCATATAAGAAACGAAGAAGTGCAAACAATGTGTGATTTAGAAGCAAGTTGAAACAGAGGAGATAAAGTTTGCTTCTTCCACACTTGGTTTTGAATAAATCAATCAACTACTGCTATATTTTTTATTTTCGTCTCTTTAGAATTCAGGGAACGGTAGTACAAGCCTATTCAAAGTGAGGAATAATTGTTAATGTACTTGAGGGACCCCTATAACACCTACCCAAAGAGTGGAATAATAGTTACTGTATTTGAACATCAATATCTCAGTACCATCCATCAAGTGACAAACAAATAGATAGATAAACTTTTCAACTTCATCATTTAAGATGTTATAGGACAGACATACGATATAACATTTCTTATTGACTAAATCCCAATAGTCAAGGGATATGTTGAAAAGAAAATGCTAAAATACATGCAAGCTTTAACTGAGGAACCAATTCCTACTAACAGTACACACTTCACCCATTTCAGGAATTGAAAATTTAGGGAAGATAAAAATTACCTGGGTCGAGGATTCTATAATTATCGCCCATCCTTGTATGCTTCATGCTAGAAGGGAAGGAGAAGCAGTGATCATCATGGTCTAGCAATTTAAATAAAGAAAATGCATCCTTTTCATTTGCAGCCATTGCCTTGAAAAGAACGTCTCATTGGTACACGGTGAGACACATTTTGCGTTGCAATGTGAAAAAGTGAGTGCTCTTCGAATTGTCTATCTCATTTTTTCCAACCCATTGCCGATGAACATTGGTAATAAATGACAAAAATAAATAAAAGTAATTTTTCAATCAAACAAGAAAACATAGTAATTTTTAAATGACTGAAATATCCCAGAACTGTTACATTGAAAACTTCAGACTCAAATACTTAATGATAATAATAATAATAATCATAATAATAATAATAATAAAAATAAAGAAGCAAGTATAAAAACTACAAAAGCATTCTTTCTGATCCAGATAGCTGAGATAACAAAAATTTAAAGAAGCAAAGTTCTCTTTCAAACCAAAAATGGGACATATATCCGGTGCTATGATAGACTGTTGGTTTTAATAATGATCAAGATGCCTAGCTATGATTGAGCAGGAGCCCATATTCTGTTTAAGTTGTAAAATCTAAAAGCAGGAGGAAAAAATTCAACAGATATATTGGCTAAGAATGATAAATCAAACTGCAGTTTTCTTGTTCCTGAAATTTTCCTTCATCATGGCAAATTTTTTCTTGCACTGGATCACGGTCTTCCCAGGTACAGCTGCAGCTACTCGTTCCCATCTCTGGTTAGCTTCCTTTGGGAAGGTTTTTAAAGCTTGAACTAATGCTCTTTCCTGCACTGCAGACCACGCCTCTTGATCTGAAACTCCTTGAGAGTCTTCCGAGTTGATGCTGGTTGTTGCTGTCGGTACCGGTGTTGGAATTGTTGTCGTCGTCATCGTCGGTGTTGGTATAGTAGTTGTTGTTTTTGCATCACTATTTTCAGTTGTTGTTGTTGGTATAGATACCCCTTCCAATTCTTCTCTAGTTGACAGTGGGGATGCAATTGATTGTGCTGCAGGTTTCCTCTTCTCGAGAAATGTATCAAAAGCTTTGGCTGTATCAGGCTTCTGGAGGAGAACGGTTTTAGTTGCTTTCATTATTTCTTCAACAGATCTTCCAGTGCCAATGTATTCTGAAACAACCTCCCATCTCCTTGAAGTTCCTTTGGGAAACTTTTGTATTCCTTTTCTCAATAGCTCAATCTCTTCTTTAGTCCAAGGTTTCTCCTTCTTCTCTACGTAGCCTGCTAGAGAACTACTGCTTCCATTAGCCTTGACAGAGCCATTTTGTTGATTACTTTTCTCATCAACCACATTTTTCTTACAACTCAGTGCATCTCTTAGAGCTTCTGCTTGCTCGAACACCTCTTTGCCTTCCATTTTCTCACACAAACCCCTCAATTGTTCAATATCAAATGACATGCAAAGCTCTTCTACATCGTCTTCAGCAATATCAAGTATGTGTTGTGACAAGATAGGTCTTGAGAGAGTTCGAAGACGTGTTCGCTCCTTCCGCAAGAGCTTTTTCTCCTTCTCTTTCACCTTCTTCTGTTGCAAAGCAACTTCGGCAGCTTTTTTATCTTCCTCTGCTTTTCGTTGTTTCTCCTCTTCAGCAATTCTGGCCGCTTCTTCCTCCTCCAACTTCTTTGCCATGTACTTGGACTCCTTTTTCCTTTTCTTCTCAGCTTTTGCCTCTTCCTTTCTTCTCAGTATTCTAGGGTCCCTCTTATAAGCATTATCAACAAGAGTGCGGATACGTGCATACTCTTCCTTCCTAGCTTTTTCTGACAGTTTTGCATTCTGCCTTTCCATCCATCTTTTATGATCTCGGGATTCAGCTTGCTCAAGATCAAACTCATCAGCCTGGGGAAACTCTCTCCAGCTTTTAAAGGAATACCAAAAATTGTAGAAACTATCAACTTCCTTTATTGAAGACTTATCATCACCTAAAGATGGAATTGGTTGATTAACGGACCACCGCCCATTCCTCATAAAAGCAGGACCAAACACCTTGTAGAAGTCTTGTGGATCACAGTCAGTGGGGATCTCATCATCAAACTCGTCTGTAGAATCATAAATTCTTCTTTTTACGGGATCAACCAACACTGCATAAGCCTCTTGGATTGCCTTAAAATGAACATCTATTTCAATCTTCTTTGCCTCTTTCGCAGCTTCGGTTTGCTCGGAAAGAACAGCAGCAGCCTGTTTGTCCGGATGAAACCTCAAGGAAGTTTTATGATAGCTTTTACGAATTTGATCCTCCGTAGCAAGGTATCTAAGATGGCTCAAACCCAATAATGCATAATGATCTTGCTGTTGCTTGTCTCCATCACCAGATTTCTTCTTGCTCTTGCTGCTGTAAGAATCAGATGGCAAATAAACATGTTCCTTATCTTCAACCACATTCTTCTTATCTGCATCTTTGTTGTCTTCTTTCTTAACACCAAGAAGTTTAAGTGCAGCAGCATGAAAAGAATGACCAGCCGGGTCATATTTCGTTGCCTTAACCGGAAGACAGTTTGATGAAACAAAAATAGGCTGCCCATCTACAAGCTCTTGTGAGTAAGTAATAAGACGGTATTTTGTGTGAACAGCCATTATGGAGGCTGGCCAACAAAATACAGAAAAACTGGTAATACTTGATATCCTTCAATTGAATCACTCCAACCTGTATCCAAAGAAAATTGAAAATTATTAAGATTTGTACCAGCAAATCAAAATACAATAAACCATTAAATTTTGTAAACACAAGTTCAATTAAGGAGACATATAGAGATTCTGTGAACAAGAAAATAAAATCTAAAAACAATGAAGTGAAATAAGAAGCTCGGAATACAACAATACTGGTTCCTAATAATACTGCATATTATAGATTGTAATTTACACGAAATTCTTGAAGACAGACACAAACAAAAACCTCAGATGATAGAAACAAGAGCAAATTTTGTCGTATTTGTTTCTACTAAATCAATTAAACACAAAACATCAAAAAGAATTAAACATGATGTTATTAATGACAGAAACAAACACAAAACATAGATAGATGTTATAGATACATGCGAATTATATCATGTTTGCTTTTACTAAAACATTAAACACAAAACATCAAAGAGTATTAAAAGTTAGATCGACATACCTCCTTGAAGAGCTGGAAAAGTGAGAAATTGTTGAATTTGCGGCCGTGAAGTGGCGGGATCGGAGTGAGAATGAAACTAGGTTTGGATGATGAAGCAAGTGTTTAATTTTAGGGTTCAGAGCGAGAGAGATGGGGGACTAATTCATAACTATAACTAAGCTGTTGCAACACGTTTCTTAAAGGCTTGGATATTTTGCTGAGAGAATTGGGCCATTTTGGCCCAAATAGGATTTTCTTTTCCCACTCTCCTCTCTCTTCTCGTGCACGCTCCATTACTCTCAAAATATCATGTTCGATCCGAATCATATATTAAAACAATTGAAAATAATTATTTTCAAAATTTAAAATAAAATGCATCAATCACAATTTAAAAATAAATTTAAATTATCTATTAACCTTTAAATTTTATTAATTTGAAAACATTAAATTAATTTATTTTGAATTTAAAAATTTGAAATGGATTATGAGAAAAAATAGTTGTAACAAATATTGAGGGAAGTCTGGAGTTAATTGAGTGGATGTTTAATCTTCTCAAATAAAAAAAAAAGTGGATGAGACTTGGCTAAGACATATGAAGCATGATAAATTGATATATGTACATGGAATTTCGAAATTAAGTGTTGAAACAACCCCTATTATTATTAACTAAATAAATAAAATATTGACTATAGTGATTTTATTAGTAATTTTAAATTAAATGATATTCCTTTTCGATCAATAGTATAAACAAAAAACTACATTTTAGATTCATTGAGTAGGTGACGTATTTGATCAATATACAAACCATATTCATCATTTATTCTATGAATTTAAATGTGATTTTTGACTTATAGTAATAACTAGAGATACTTTTGCCAGTGTTATTTTTCTAAAGAATAAAAACATCTTACAATTGTTCTTTAAAAAAAATAAATCTTACAATATAGTTGTTGTCCAAAAATATCTCAAAATTACGCTACAGAACCAGTCAGCATAAACAGAATAGTAGGTTTTGGGAATAATAATTATATAAAAGAGAGACCTTTGAACACACAAGACCGCATAGCGCAGTGGATTAGCGCGTCTGACTTCGGATCAGAAGGTCGTGGGTTCGACTCCCACTGTGGTCGAGATTTTTTCAAATGATATACACATTTTTATGAAAACGACGTCGTTCCATTACCGTAGCAGTGTTCTACTATCAACAACGTTTTAGTCTATCGTAACAAATCCTGGCCTCACAACAAAAGAAAGAAGAAAAAACTCCCACCATCAAATCAACTTGTTGGTTGCCAGTTGAGGCAAAGATAAATCAATATAATCGATTTTTTTTCCTCACCAAATGAGTGCCAAGAAAATGATTTATCTAAAATATAATAATATTCCTTCATTTTATAAATAATTTATCAAAAGCGGATGCTTTTAATAATTAGTAACATTGTCTTGTTTACTTAATCTAAATGTTGAATTTGTTATTCAGGAAAATATACATTATCTAAGTGTTTGGAGTACTTTTTTTTTCTTCTAAGAAGCCAAAATAAAATAAAAATAAACAATTACACGTGCATGAAATTTTAACCAACAAAAGTCATATATAGAAACCATAAAGCCAAACTGGTTAAACAAAAAAAAAATGTATATTTGGAAAAAACTTGCATATATACCCAGCAAAGAAAGATCTAAAAGACAAGATTGAGGCAAACACAAATTATTTTTAGAGCAGTATAGAATAATAGTGATAATACAAATGATTCAAAATTGACTAAAGAAGAAAAGGAAATAAAATTGTGACCAGAGGATTGAAATTCCTAAATCCCCAAATCAAACTCCTTCCTCCTCACATCTCTCCATTTGCCTCTGCAGATTACTTCTTCCTCATTGCCCCTACGCCTTCTCCAATCCGGCTACCACCACAGACTATTTCCTCCCACCCTTAAACTTCCTCTTGAAAGTTATTTTAGAAATTTTTGGTTATGTATATTGATTGTTTAAGTTGAAAAAAGTCCAGCAAAAAAAAAGGAAAAAATTAGGGGTGGGCATGGTTCAGTTCGGGATGAAAACTGAACTGAATTATTTCATAAATTTAAAATAACTGAAAACTGTTTACATTTTGAACTGAACTGAACTGAACTGTTCCAAGCAATAAAAGTTGACGGCAAAGACCAAATGTAGTAACTAAGATTATTTTTTTTAGGTGGTGTCCGAAGTTCGAACCTCAAACTTTGTATTTACTATGCATAACATTTAAGGATTTTTTAACATTTATTTATATTGAAATATAAGGATTATCGTGCAAAGGGGGCAAAATGTAGAGAACAATAACATATTTAAACTCAAAAAAGCTAATATTTATTATAAAAAAAAAGAAGCTAATATTAATTTTAAAAATTAAATAAAACGAGTAAAAAAAGTGGTTTTTATAATTTTTCCAAAAAAGCTAATATTTATTAAAAAAAACAACTAATATCCTTATTTATTAATTTTGTTAGGTCTGCAGCACCTTAACCTAATAATTTTCCTATAAAATGCTGCATTAGGTTAGCAGCAATTTAACCTAACAAATTCTATTTAAAACACGAGTTTTTTAAAGCTCCATATGTAAGTATTATTAATTGGTTATATTATTAGAAATCACTCATTAACTGGTTATTATAAATCATCCATAATGCCCTTCATAAAATAAATCACCTATAATGTCCTTCAAAAAATAAATCACCCCTAATCATAACAAAAAATATTGGGTTAAAAAGAATTATCTATAAAAAATCAAATGCACATGTATTAAAACATATATAATTGGATCACTCCGATTAGACGACCGATCTATATTAAAAATGAAAAAAATATAATGTTTATGACATGAATTTAACGATATAAATTAATGCATTTAAAAGACTTACAACTTTAATAAGAGAATTGCTCTCGTTAAAATATATGATTCTTCTGTTGTGTGCGTAATTTATCACGGTTTAGGGTTTGTTTCCCCTGAGAGAAACATGATTTAAGGTTTGCTATATATAGCCGAGTTTGCATGGAAATTAGGGTGTTCAGTTTGTAAACGTATTAAACAAGTGTACAACAACTTGTAAAAAAAAGTCTACAGAAACAACAGATATATACAAACGATGACACAACATGATAGGAATGAAAAACTCATAAGTGAGGAAAAATATTAGGATTGCTGCATTCTAGAGAGAATTTGTTAGGTTAGATTGCTGCTAACCTAATGCAACATTTTAGAGGGAAATTATTAGGTTAAGTTTGTGCAGACCTAATAAAATTAATAAACACGGTTTAGGGTTTGATATATATTGCCGAGTTTGAATGGAAATTAGAGTAGCCGAGTTTGCATGAAAATTAGGGTAGTCGAGTTTGCATGGAAATTAGGGTATTCTGTTTGTAAATGCATTAAATAAGTGTACAACAACTTGTCAAAAAAAAGTCTGCGGAAACAATAGATATATACAAACGATGACACAACATGATAAGAACATGATAAGAATGAAAAGCTCACCGCGAGAAATACTAGGGATCTCTGCATTTTAGAGGAAATTTGTTAGGTTAATTTGGTGCTAACCTAATGCAGCATTTTAGCGGGGAAATTATTAGGTTAAGTTGGTGTAGACCTAATAAAATTAATAAATAAGGATGCAGCGCACCAATTTAACCTAACAAATTCCTCTAAAAATGCAGCAATCCCTAATATTTTTCCTCATTGACGAGCTTTTGATTCCTATCATGTTCTTTTCATTCCTATCATGTTGTGTCATCGTTTGTATATATCTAATGTTTTTGTAGACTTTTTTTTTACAAGTTGTTGTACACTTCTTTAATACGTGTGAATTTTTTTTTGTAAGGATATACGTGTGAATTATTGTTGGGGATGCTTTTGTATCTTTCCCACTTATTGAAACTTGATATATTTATATGGACTAAAAATTGAATTAACCCTTCGTTTTACTGTGTATCAAAATATTCTGTCTCATAACACTCGTGCGGTGCACGAGTCTGCATTTTAGTTTGTTATGAATATCATAAGTGGATGTCCACAACCTTTGTAATTATCTCTTAAGTGAAACCATATTTGTTATGAATATCTTCTAAGTCACGTATATTTGTACTCATCCCTTAAATACTTAAGGGTTAAGTCATGTCATTGTACTTCACTATAAATAGAGATCACATATAACATAATTGTAGATAACAAGAGAATAATATAATCTTCTTTCTTATCTCTTTATTCGCTCTTCTTCTCTTTAATCTAGTTCTTCTTATTCTAACATAACAATATTAATTTTAAAAATTAAATAAAACGAGTAAAAAAAGTGGTTTTTATAATTTTTGTTTTTGTAAACCTCATAAAAGAAGTTAAAAGATAATAAAACCCTAAACCCTGCCGGAACCATTTCCACCGTGATTGTTGTCGGTGATTAACTGAGCTAGCAAGAATGAGAGGACTCAACGGAACAATATCCATCGCCAGAGCCTTAAGAGCCAACTCCACTGCCGCTTCCACCTTCCTCCGACCGCCTCGAGCAGCTTCATATTGGACTTCATCCACTAACCCTCAAAATCTCGTTGATCGCTCCTACCTATCAACTCCCTCTGTTGTTCGCAGCGACGTCATCGGATTTAGGTTTTACAGTTCTTCCGCCACTGCCGCAGCCACATCTCCGGCGCAACAAGACCTCAAACCAAGAATCTCAGAACAAAATAGCTTCAATCCCAAAGAAGTTGTTCTCTTTCAATACGAAGCTTGTCCCTTCTGCAACAAGGTTAAAGGTCAAAAATTATTCAAATTAAACGTTACTTGTTTGTTAATTTAGATGAATATTGCTTTGAATTTCCTATTGTTTTTGCATTTTTTCCTCCAGCGTTTCTAGATTATCATGGTATTCAGTACAAAGTGGTGGAAGTAAATCCAATGAACAAGAAAGAGATTAACTGGTCTCATTACAAGAAGGTGCCTATTGTCACCGTTGATGGTGAACAATTGGTTGATTCTTCAGGTTTGTAATTGTCTTATTAATATTTCCATTTGTGGTTTATTGTTTTATTATGTATAGAATGTTGTTCTCAAATGTTGCCCTTTTATCAGACATAATTGATAAGTTGGTCAAAAGGATACATCCAGATTATGATCTAAATGCAGACGAAGAGAAGAAGTGGCGCGAGTAGGTTTTTCTAATCCGTTCTTCTTGTTTATTTGAACTGTTTGATTGCCTCTAGTTATCTTTTTTAGTTAAAATACGGTTGTGCTTGTACCACTGCTCTGCTAAGGTTTTTAAATTATGGTTTTTGTGGTCCTGTTACATGTTTGATGTTGTAGAGAGTTGTGGATAAATACAGCTAATGTGTCTGCAACTTGTACAATCACTACAAATAACTGTAATATAATGACCGATTTAGAGATCGATTACAAAATTCAGTCACTACATAGACTGAAATAATCCAGTCAGTAAGTAGAGAATTTTTAGTAGTGAATATAGTTACAAACCACAATGACAATCTAAAACCATGGGTATTTATGAAATTATTAGGAGTCTGGTTTTCCTGCAACTACTGTTTTTTCTTCCTTTTTATATTGGATGCAAGATTAAGTACATATGGCTTTGGCTTTGATTTATCAAATGATTATTTTGCTGTGACTTGTTATATAGGTGGGTTGATAATCACTTGGTGCATGTTTTGTCACCAAACATATATCGAACTGTTTCAGAAGCTCTTGAATCATTCGATTATATCACTACTAAAGGTAAGGTTTTGACTTTCTCTATGTATATTTCACTCTCTCTAAGTTTAATATTGCTTGAAATTGATTCGTAATCCTCTGTCATTTTCCAAATGTGAAGATAATTCCTTTTTGAAGATTTGATAACTTGTTACATTCAGTTATTTTATGGAAATTTGTTGATATTGTAACAATGGGATGTATATTAAGCTGTCTCTGTGGATGTATGACGTTGCTGATCTCCTGATTTTAATCAATTTGTTTTTCTTGGTTCAACTTCAAATTTAAGTAGATCATATTCACCTGAGCCATGTTTTTAAAGCTGTATGTTTTGTCCGCTGCCTTCTTTTTCTTTTTTTGCTCTTTATCCTGAAGTCTATCATGCTATGGAGTGTAGGCAATTTCAGTTTATATGAAAGGTTAGTGGCTAAGTATGGTGGTGCTGCTGCCATGTATTTCGTGTCGAAGAAATTGAAGAAGAAACACAATATCACTGATGAGCGTCAGGCTTTGTATGGAGCTGCTGAACAGTGGGTTGATGCTTTGAAGGGCCGAAAATTTCTTGGTATGTTCAAGTTCAATGACCATAATAACTGAGATACGATACAAAAAATGTTAAGTATGTGTGTTACCTTGAAGACTCGTAACCCGTAAGTGCTTATATTCTTGAATTTTGGCAGGTGATTTGGAACCTAATTTAGCAGATCTTGCTGTCTTTGGTGTTCTAAGACCCATTCGCCACCTCAAGTCAGGTCGGGATATGGTAGAGCACACAAGGATTGGGAATTGGTTTTCTGAGATGGAAAATGCAGTAGGACAGGCTTCCAGAATGAGTGCATAGGTAGAATATTTGTAAGCGAGTTTCAACTCATGGATAAGGAAATGCGTTATGAGAAAACCACATTAAATAAGTTTGCTTCTCCGAAGTTTGACGAGTCTTTGTAAGCAAAACATGTTTTGTTCTATTATTCATTATCGTGGTTGTATTGGTGATTGGTGATCTGTGGTCACATAATGTTCTGTAAAATCCAGGTATTAGGTATATATAAACAACAATAAAACCTTTTTTTTTTCCGACAACATGGTTCAATAAAAAATATCTCCACTCTAGAATGAGCTCAATATGTCTTTTTTGCTGCAATTTCTCTATATATCCTACAGTTACAGGACTGGAAAAATTGAGATTTGTTGCCTTGTGCATCGTGTAGTATTTGTTTTAGCACGAGGTGCAAGGAAAGTGTTGATTCAGATAAGAAATAACTAGTGATAAATCAAATACTAGTACATCTTTTCTTCTTCTTCTAGGACATAGAAATAGAAAGATATGAGAAGACACGAATGCCTCTTCATGGTTCTCCTAATGTGAACCTGTTGCAAAATGATTCACCTGGTGACGATTAATTAATGAGTAAATAGGCAATTACCCTTCTGAAATTGTAAGTTTCGTCAATTATCTTCTTGAAATTAACAAAACTTCAATTACCCCCTGAAATTGCACAACGTTAATCAATTTACCTTCTCTGTCAAATTTTTCTGTTAGTCAACATGATGTTTTGCAAATATCCCCTTGAAGTTTTGCACTTATGTGCTAAATGCCCCCAAACTTGAAAATTTATATTTTTTTTTTCTTATCCTTCTCAAAAGATATTAAAGGCAGACAACTATCCGTTAACTTTAATAATTTAAACTATACAATATAACAATCCAAAATTCACACTAAAAATTCGCAAAAAAGTCTTAATAATGCAAGAAAAATCATGTGCAGAGAACCAAAATGAAAATCAGCTGAGAACCAAAATGAAAATCATCTGCATTAGTTTTGACACGGGTAGAGGAAACCAAGTAGCATAGTTCTTGTCATTTCTTAAATTAATAAAAATACATATTTGTATAGATGCAAATATATATACGTTGAATATCCAAGAAAATGAAAATACATATTTGCCTTATAGCATATCACAGTTAATGTTATATCATGCAGTTATTGCACCAAATGCATTTTCCATTGAAACACTTATCTCTGGTGTGTATATTAAGAAGCTATATTTACTATTTTTTTTAGAAGCATCCTACTGCCTCACGAGCTGCTCCATGACAACTTTTTGAAACATTTCATACAACAAACAATTATTGAAACAAAGATAAGAAGCTAAAGTAATGACATACATAAAAAAAAACTATAAATTTTCAAGTTCGGGGGGCATTTTGCACATAAGTGCAAAACTTCAGGGGAGGTATTTGCAAAACGTCATGTTGACTAACAGAAAAATTTGACGGAGGGGGTAAATTGATTAACATTGTGCAATTTCAGGGGGTAATTGAAATTTTGTTAATTTCAGAGGGGTAATTGACGAAACTTACAATTTCGGAGGATAATTGCCTATTTACTCATTAATTAATACTTTAAGAATAACAAACACACATATTTCTTGATCCATAAGGTCTCTCTGCATTTAGCCCCGGAAATTTACACATTAATTAATCTAATACAATAGATTTTTTTATGTTTGAAATTTGAATATGATTTTTTAGACAGAACACGACAAATGATGAATACCGTAAAAGTACGAAAGTTGTGAAACAACTACTCTTTTTTGGCATTGTCCATACCAACTGAACTAAACTCACGTGGATTGAATATAACCGTACTCTAACCAATGAGACAATGATTCAGATGGCATTTTTGTTTAAATTTTATCTTCTTGATTATATTTAGTACTCACTCTATTTCATTTTTAGTTTGAGTGCGGATTTAACGTTTATTTTAAGTGTACGATTTATCAATTATACTATTTATCAATTTATTTTATACGATTATTGGTGGACTATATTTTTTTTAGTTTAAATAAATTGTATAATTAAAGCATGTAACATACAGTATTTTTGATTTTAAAGTGTAAGAAAGCATAATTATATCTTTCAAATATCAACAATATAATAATTTTATAGAGAAATTAGTTTTGTTGAATATTTTATTAGAAGAAGATGCCGAGAAGAGAAGAGGAATAAACGATAAAGTAAGTGGATTTCTTCTTCTAACCCATTGTGCACGACCGCTACGCTGTTTCTTTCTAGATCATCATCTTCTCCTTTCTTTCCATAGTTTCTTGAATCAATTCATCACGATCAACCATGCATCAAGGTGATTACACCTCCGCTCCATATTACCAATTCCCACACATGCAACAAAACCCAAACCCAATCCCCAATCCTACACCCCCTCAATCCGATCCAATTCCTAATCACTACGCTTCTGCACCCCCTTTCACTCCCAATTACGATTATTCTTCAACCTATTCTCCTTACCCTTCTCATAATCCCGATCATCTTCCTTCCTCCAACCCTAATTTCAATCCTCCTCCTCCTCCTTTCGAATCATCTAACCCCCCTTATCAACCACCTTAT
>Ga0315913_1001533_pt1 | contig 25686 bp, 11 predicted proteins | sample MpolsnodulesMG_FD_207736 | JGI IMG/M metagenome (GOLD analysis project Ga0315913, IMG submission 207736) | Medicago polymorpha root nodule microbial communities from Los Angeles, California, United States - small nodules | ecosystem: Host-associated > Plants > Roots > Nodule | place: USA...
GCCTGGTCTTCTTGCCATAATCCTCACAGCATTACTAACAGAGAAGTCAATTGAGTTCGTGATCAGGTTTTCGAGGGCAGGGAATCTTTCTTCCTATGGAAGTCTTATGGGGGATGCCTTTGGGAAATATGGAAAAGTATCGGTGGAAATATGTATTGTAATTGGTAACACTGGCATGCTGATTGTTTACATGATCATTATTGGTGAGACCATATTCTTAATTCTAGTGCTTTAAAATTATATGGATGGACTTTTACTGTTATCATCCGATTTGGTTTTGTCTGATTCAGTTTTGTTTTGTTCATATTTGTAGGTGATGTGATTTCAGGAACAACTTCAAGTGGAATTCACCATCCCGGTATACTTGAAGGATGGTTTGGTGTCCATTGGTGGACCGGGCGTACATTTGTTCTTGTTTTTGCAACACTTGCTGTGTTTGCACCTTTTGTCAGCTTTAAGCGGATTGGTGAGTCGTTTTGCTTTTCTTGTATTAATTGGTTGAAAATCGAAGCATATAGTTAGGAGTCACTTATTAAACAAATTATTACTGAAACGGCCATATATTTGACGACAATGTTAAATTGAACAAATTGGTCTATCTATGAAAAAGTTTTGTTGCTAATTTGTTTTGTTTGTTACCAAATGAATTAGACTGCGCTACTTCACCCCCTTTCACATTTTTGCTTTACTGGGTTAGAAAATGGTTTTCATTTTAATGAGTTGGATCGAAATATGGTTTACGATAGAATGTTATAGCGTAATTTGATCCACGTAGCCGACCCCACTGAGTGGGATAAGGCTTGGTTTCTGTTGTTTTTTATTTTAAACCGACTGTTTATGTTTTTGTACCGGTGCTCAACTGTGTCCATGCAACACTTCTACGACAAATTTAGCTGCATTCTCTGTGGTTGTTGCAGATTCATTGAGATTCACGTCTGCACTGTCAGTTGGATTAGCGGTTGTTTTCCTTATCATAGCCGTGGGGATCTCAATTATCAAGATTATTAGCGGGGGCATTGGGATTCCCAGACTCTTCCCAATCATTACTGATGTTGATTCTGTTTTTGATCTATTCACTGTAGCTCCTGTGCTGATGACTGCCTACATTTGTCACTTCAATGGTAAGAAAATCTTTGAAACCTTTCCTGAGAACCTGGTTGCGCTGTTTTAATGTATTTATTACTTATGATCTATGAAGCATTGAGACAGACACTGGACACGACACTGACACATCAGTAATCATTTTAGAAATAACAAAATTAAATGTTATAACATGCATATTAGACACCGGAGACGCCTTCAATTAGAAGGGTCGGTGCTACAAAGCTTATAAGCATAGTCTCATTCCATGTCCAACTTATTTGAAAAGAAACCAAGAGTGTCAATTTTTTATGAGCTAAAAAAAAATAAAATCCAGAATATTTTGGTTAATTTATGGTTGTACACAATTATTCAGAAATGAAAACACTAATATTTTTTAATCCAAAATCCAATGATATACATTTTGTAGTATACGCTTGGTAGCTTGATGGAGTTGTATTTGTGTGCTCTTAATTTGCAGTTCATAGCATAGATAATGAACTGGAGGATTCCTCACGGATGCGCAGGGTTGTGCAAACTTCCCTTACTCTATGTTCTTCAGTGTACATACTGACAAGCTTCTTTGGGTTCCTTCTATTTGGTGAAGGAACTTTTGATGACGTGCTTGCCAACTTTGATACTGATCTCGGAATTCCCTTCGGTTCTGCGCTCAATGATGCTGTTCGTCTGAGCTATGCTGCACATCTTGTGCTTGTATTTCCTGTAATTTTTTATGCATTGAGGCTCAACGTAGATGGTCTTATATTTTCCTCATCAAGAAGGCCTTTGGTTGTTGATAACTTCAGATTTGCATCGATTACTATTTCCCTTGTTGTCATTATCTTCCTCGGAGCAAATTTCATACCTAGCATTTGGGTTATTTTCCAGTTCACTGGAGCAACAGGTGCTGTTTGTGTAGGATTCGTACTTCCAGCTGCAATCACTCTGAGGTAGTTTTACTTTTATTGTTTGTAATGGTATCAGAGTTCTAATATACTTATCTTCCCCTTAAGTGGTTATATAAAAGGTTTAATGTTCATGCTTTAGCTGATGATTAATTAATGCAACAGTAATTATTAAGCATTTTATTTTCATACAGGGACCAATACAACATAGCAACTAAAACAGACAAGATTTTGGCTTTCCTTATGATAGTGTTGGCTGTCTTCTCAAATGCTGTGGCTATATACAGTGATGCTTATGCTTTGATCAACAAGAATTGAACTTAATGTTGAGTGATTTCTTCATTTGATAGCTCACATTACAGGTATTTCCATATTTGAAGATGAAAGGAACATAATTTTTAGTGGTTATATGATTTTTTTTTCTATAGGGGTCTAATGGTTTGATTATCATATAAACAAAGCTACCATGTGTACAAATGTTCTTGAAAAGTGTGTGAAGGCCTGCAACATGTTCAACCTTGTTTGTAATAGAGTATTGTTATTTGAACGTAACAAATCCATCATCATATTGATGTGGTATAAAAACATGCTCAACTGTCGACATGATTGAAAGAGAGAAAATAAATAAAAACACGAAACTGTATATTTATACGGTGTCCAACAACATATTTGTTCTCGATATTTAATGCTATTGTAATATTCTTTTTGATGTGGTAAATCTGAAGATTCTTATTGAATGTGCCTCCATTTCCCAGACTTCATATCCTTCATAACTATATAAGGGAGGTTTTTGTTACCGAATTCTGCTCTTTACCCAAACGATTTTCCTCATTCTCAAAGTAAATGACCAAAATACCCCTACGCATGTTAACTCACGCTAGTGTAATTTTTACGCGAGTTAACTCACGCTGCGTGACTTAAGTCACGCAAAAAAAAATACACTGAACCCCAGCGTGAGTTAACTCACGCTGGTTTCCTTTCTGATTTTCTATATGAACAGGCACTGAAATTCCAATATTTAGCAAACTATTCAAGTGCTGCAACAATTATAGTGCCTTCGTCTTATTATTAGTTAGCACAAGTGTTAAAGCAAGTGCTGCAACTAATTCCCTCTATACTAGTAAATAACCTTTTTCCACGTGCTGCAACAATTCTAAATGTTCAATAACACGTGGCTTCTTGTAGACAAAACACATATAAAAGCATGGACAACATAATGCATTTATTTGTGTGGACAGCACAAATCACATATCTTTATTATACATATCCACTTTTATTTAGTCTCAAATCACATATCCACTTTTTTATATTTCAGATGAGTTATATATCCATTGTTGAAGTTTTTAACTAGCGTGAGTTAACTCATGCGAGTTAACATGCGTAAGGGTATTTTGGTCATTTACTTTGGAAATGAGCAAAATCGTTTGCGTAAAGAGCAGAATTCTTTGTTGCCATTTGTAGGCATTATTACTTGCTAAAGGACCGATAAAAATTTGGTGACCAAAACCAAAGTGATAATAGCATTTCCTATAGTGATCATCTTCCATTTTTCCAGAGGATTTCATAGCTTGGATAACTTGCTCGCAAGTCACTAGTTTTGATAGATAAATCTACTTTGGAGAGGAATATGGCATGATTTTTTTTTTAAACCTTGAATACATCTTTCCTACTCTTCAAAAATTTTGATTGCAATTGTTGACGTGATAAGTGTGAATTAGAAGTCATACATTAGATTAGATGAGAAAGTAGATATTGAGCAATATAAGTTAAAAGACCCATATACCTAATGTCTTGAGGGTTTTGGTGAAGATATGATGTCAAAACTTACGCATGTGGTTATTCTTGTTAACAAATAACAATATAGATAATCATATAGAAAAACGAAGAGATTAACAAAGACGGCTATAGGGTTTCATTAAACACCAAAAACGAAGATATTAACAAAGACGGCTATGGTTTCATTGAATATTAATAGCATAGCTCATTACTTTATTATCTAACGTCTACCCTCAAACTCATGATGCATCACAAGAAGCATTGTGAGTTTGTCAAACAAAATACGAATAACATACTAAATAATATATACTAAACTTGAAAACAGTGAACAATGTGTATTTCTCTGATTTTTCACTTAAAAACACATTTTGTGTTTTTTATCCAAAAAAACTCATTAGTCGTTAACTTATAGTTTAAACTTTAGTAAAAAGAAGTATATAGTTTAAACTTCTAATACATTTATTTTTTTCTATTTTTTATTCACAATATTATTAACGAATATTTTAAACTCTACTATAAATTAAGAAGCTATACATCCAAAAATGAATGTATTGGAAAAATTTATTAAAGTTGATACATAAGTTAATTCAAAATTGAATTTTATATTCTAAAATAATAATGTAAATATTATATATCTAATTTAATTACTATTGACATCAAATTAATTATCAAATTTAGGTTGTGTGTGGTTTTAAGTAAATGATTAATTGTGTTGATTTTAACGATAAAATTAATAGTTCTATAAAAAAAACAATAAAATTAATAGCATTTACTAAAACACTCTTATTAATTGTAGTTAGTAAAATTGTTAAATGAAGTGAAATTCTATAAATAAGAATATACTAGTGGAAAATAATAATAAATGTTGCATTGATAATATATAGTGACAAAAAAAAATTGAATGAAATACTTTAATAAATGTTCGTATTTTTCTCATTGTCATAACTTGAACTCTAAACCTTTAACACATCAACTTCTTTTAATCTCTTATCACAAACCAAGTGAGCTACTCAAATCCCCATTCTGAAGTGACAATTATTTTAAGAGAAATAACAAATGCATAAGTGACAGTTATTAGGCGACGAAGTGTGTATTTACTTATCAAGAGAATGTAGTTTTAAACATAATATGAGAATAGAGCGTAATTTAAGCTTCTCTTAGTGAAAAAGAAATTGTATTTTAATTTATTCATTAAGACAAGATAAAGTTTTTGGTATTCTTGTATAATTTTTTTTTGTTTTGCGGTTGATCTTGTGTAATTTCTTTGATACAAGTATATAATGTATTTTATTGTGAATATATTTATAAAATGCATTTATTATGAGTTAATATTTTATTATAAATACTTGTGATCGCATGACAACCATAGATTCCTTTATAATTTACAACTTGCATGAAAATATCGCCAACGTCACACCTTCGCACTGGTCATGTAAGAACTAGTTGTTGGAGGTTCGATCCTCGGCATCCCGAGCTGCAAACCAAGCAAATTAATGAGTAACCTCTCTTTTTAATATTTTTAATTTCCACTAAACATTTATTTTGACCTAAAGTGTTTATTTTATATCACTAAATTGTTGTGTAATACATAAAATGTTTAGTGTGATGTTATTTTGTTTCTCGTCTTTGTGCGGAGTTGTCTGTCTTTCATACTTGTTCAGGTGTTTGTTCGGTTTATATTGTCAGACCAGCTTTGATCTAGAGCATATCCAATCAATGACTTTGGCGTCCTTAATGTTGCAGATCTAGATGCATGGTTATTCCGGAGACATGAATATAGTCATATTGATGGACTTATCTCCTTTGTCGTTTTATGCTATTAACATGGATGCTACAAGTTTGTTCGTAGGTTCATCATTTTTATTTTTAATGAATTTGTATTATATCCATGGACTCAATCAATTTGAATGAATGAATATCGTTTACTTTTAGTAAAAAACAATGTGTATATTTTTTTGTCAAAAATAAAAGGGCATATATTTAAACATAAGATCAGAGGAAGAGTAATTTAAGCTTCTAGCTTAGTAAGAAAATAGTATTATAATTTTTTCGTAAAGACAACATTAAGTTTTTTTGGTATTCCAGTATTGTGTGATTGTGCGAAAATAAGACAACATAAAGGACTGAAAGAATGATTAAGTTAAAGAATTTTTGGGTTTCACAAGAAAGAAATTGAGTAATGGATTTGAAAATGTATGACTTGTTAATTGTTTGTTTTCTAAATTTTCCTAGAAATTGAACTGTTGGTACATTTCATAGTATTGCGCAATTCTTATGTAATCAAATATTTTTTAAATCAAGTGTTTGGTTTAATATATAGCAACTTGAAATATAGTGCCTGATGGTGTTGCAAGTAGTAAAAAAAGAGGAAACTTTTCATATTCATCGGTGGCCATTTTCTTAAGGTAAAACACACACATAGGTCCAGCATTGAGAGCACTGCTTTGGTAAGACAGCATGTGCAGCTTCTTGGAAGGTTGTGGGAGTCGTGGTCTCCTCTCAAGATGAATATTTTCTCTTGACAGCTGCTTCAGGATAGGTTTCTGACTCGTTAGAATCTCTTTTCAAAGAGAATTATAGTTGATCCTGGTGGTATTTTTTGTGTTTTCTGTAATGAGTATGTGGAGTCAGTTTGTCTCCTTTTTATTAGATGTCATTAATTAAGCCGGGTGTGGTATCATGTATTTAAGTGGGTGGTTGGGGTGAGAGTTGGTTTTACCTTTAGATTTAGCGAATCTTCTTAGTTTTATGTTCGAATTTAGGTAGGGGGTTGTTAGGTTTCTTATTAATCTGGCAATTTGTTGTGTGGTCCTTTTGGAGATCCCGAAATGCTCACATCTTTTTGGGGAAGGAGGAGGTGTTTGTGCTCTAGTTGATGCGTGTATATGGTTAAATTTACCTTTTGGAAATGGTGTTTAGGAAAATATTCTGGCCACGCATGTTCCTTCTATGAGTTGGATCGTGAACCCATTATGTGTTAGTACCAGTAATATCTTGTGCCGGATTTGTCCAAGGGGTTTGTTGATTGAGGGATTCTAGTCCTAGTTTTTGCTTGTTCGGCTATGGTTGGTGTTCCTCATAGGAGTTCAATCAATTTTTTGGTGTTGTTTTACTTTTCGCTCTTATTTTTCAGTGGGAGTTTTTTTTTGTTTTTTTGTTATTACTTGACCTGAATACTTCTTGTATATATAACTTAGCTTGCAAGTCACTACTTTTGATAGGTAAATCTACTTCGGGGTGCATTATGTCATGATTTTGTTTTTGAAACCTTAAATACCTCTTTCCTACTATTCTTCAAAAATCTTGATTACAATTGTTGATGTGACAAGTGTGAATTAGAAGTCTTACATCGAATGAGAAAGTAGATATTGAGCAACATATATGTTAAGAGATCCATATACCTAATATCTTAAAGTTTTAGTGAAGATATGATGTCAAAAATTACTTGTCTGGTTATTCTTAGTTCAACGTGATGACTCACTCCAATGTTTTAAGGCTCTTTTGGAAGTGTCAAAAATTGTATCAAAGTCCGGTTCATCTTGATGGAGGAATAAGAGTTGTTCCTGGTCTTGAATCAAGGATGTAGAGAATCTCATTCTTGAAGATAATATTAATAGTACATAATAAATATAAATTTTTGACTCAACATATATCGATGAAATTTGATTGGATTGAGTAACATGTTGATCAAAACTGATCCAACACCATCTACATGAGATGGAGTGCACAAGACCAAGAGCAGCCATATGCTTTCAATGACATTAAATGAACAAAATAAACAGTATAAGATTTCTTTGGTGATGACACATTGGGCACGTGAGTGGAATTACCGTGTTTTTATAAACTTCAAAGCACACAATTAAATAGTTCATGTATAAGGGAGTTGATTTTATTCCCCTACTTCTTCACCTAACCTTTCACATGTGTCCTATAAGTTATGGCACAACTAGTTAGATATAGATAAATGCTCTACCCACTCCTTTGTTTAATCAAATACAAACAAATCTTAACTTGAGAATGAGTTCATTTATCTAAATGAGTAAAGTTCAAGTTGTACATAAAATACAATGCTAACACTCCTCATTTTCTTATCTTTGTATATTTATATTTTTATTGTTTTTAAGAAAGTTATCTTTGTATTTTTAACACTTTTTCCAAGTTTCTCTCTAGAATTACTATAATCATTGCCCATATGTTATTGATAACATACTCTTGCAAATTTTGTGGTAAATATAATTTATAAGTTGTCTAAATATTTATTGAACAATTTATTTTGAATGCGATGTAAATTGGGTAGAATATAATTTTTTTTAACATATAATTTTTTTAAAACGGTGAACACTGTATATTTCTCTTATTTTTATCCAAAAAACATTGTGTTTTTTATCCAAAAAACTCATTAGTCATTTAGTTTAAACTTTAGTAAAAAATAAGTATCTAGTTTAATCATCTTAACATATATTTTAAGCTCTGTTATAAATGGCGAAGCTATACACGCAAAAATAAATGTATTGGAATTTTTTTTAAAGATATTGGAATAATTTATAAGAGTTGATACATAAGGTTCCTTCAAAAAAAAAAAAGTTGATACATAAGGTTATTCTTTTGGTGTTAATACATAAGATATTCAAAAAAAATTTTTGACAAATCATAAGATATTCAAAATTGAATTTGATATTCTAAAATAATAAAATAAATATTAAATATCTAGATACTCGAATATGTTTTTCGTGGTTTTAAGGAAATGATTAATATGTACTGGCAAAAAATAATTGAATGAAAAATGTTACCATAAAAAGTGTTATGTTTGTATTTTACTTCTTGTTATGACTTGAACCCTGAACCTTTAACATCTCAACTTCTTTTAATCTCTTTAGCTCAAACCAAGCTTCCAAAATCCCAATTCCGAAGTGAAATTATTTTGAGAGAAGGAAAAAAAATGGATAAATGACAATTATTATGCTACGGAGTGAGTATTTACCTATCAAGAGAGCATATATTTTCTTTCAAAAAAGAAGAGCATATATTTTGTATATCGTAGTACGTCGTTTTGTTTGTTTTCATTGTACAATATTGTTTGTATTTTTTGTCTTGTTCAGCTGTTTGTTTGATTCAAATTGTCGGACCAACTTCGTTCTAGAGCACATCCAATCAACGACTTTGGAGTCCCTCGATGTTGCAGATCTAGATGCATGACTATTCCGGAGACTTGAATATAGTCAAATTTATAGGCTTATGTACTTTGTCAATTTATGCTATTATGGATGTCACGAGTTTCTCCATAGATTCATCATTTTTTTTTTGTAGTGAATTTTTATTGTATCAATGATGTACTCAATCCATATGAATGAATGAATATCATATACTTTTAGTCCAAAAAAAATAACGTATACTTTTGTCAAAAATAAAAGAGCGTACATTTAAATATAAGATCAAAGGAGAGAGTAATTTAAGCTTCTCTTAGTAAAAAAATTGTTTTTTATTTTATTTCATTAAGACAACATGAACTTTTTTTTGGTATACTTGTATAACTTTGTTTGGTAAATTTTGCATGATTTCTTTGATACAATAGTATAATGTATTTTACTGTGAATATATTTATAAAATGCATTTATTATGAATTTATTTTATTATAAATGCTTGTGATCGTATGACATTACTTGATTCCTTTATAAATTACAATTCGCACAAAAATATCGCCACCATCGCACCTCAACACTGGTCATGTAAAAACTAGTTGTTGCAGGTTCGATCCTCGGCACCCTGAGCGCAAACTCCAAGCAAATTAATGAGGTACTTTAAAGTAACCTCTCTTTTTATATATTTTTTCCCACTAAAAATATCGCCACCATTGCACCTCAACATTGGTCATGTAAGAACTAGTTGTTGCAGGTTCGATCCTCGGCATCTTAAATCCAAACCGACTCAAAATCATCATACACTAATGAGGTACTTTAACGTAAATTCTCTTTTTATGATTTTTTTTCTTCTACAAAATACATTTATTTTGACCTAAATTGTCGTAAATATTTATTTTATGTCACTAAGTTGTTGTGTAATGCATAAGAATACCAACATTTGAACATTTTTTAAAATCAATTTTGACCTAAATTGTTATAAATGTTTATTTTATGTCAATAAATTGAGTAAAAAAGATATGAGAGTAAAGATGTGAGTTATTGTCTTAGTGAGCATAACTCAGTTGGTAGGGACATGCATTGTTATATGTAGGGGTCAGAGTTTGAAAATATTTTCGTACTTAAAATGAAAATCAAATATCTCCATCATTGTATCTTTAAATCGATATATGAGAATAAGTAAATAAAATTGCAACAATTGTGTGAAAAAGAAGGAGGAGTTTTGATGAATATTTTTTTGAATTTCAATTTAGCAATGCGAAGGATTTGAGAGTTATCTGGTCAGTATGATCGATCAATCTAAAGTCTGGAGTCCTCCGTATCTTTAAGTGGACAAAATACTTTAATCCATATACACAAAATTCTCATGTTTGGATCAAGAATATTGCCAGGAGAGAACTTGTTTGAAGTTTTTGGTGCCAATGGCACCATTAACCCTGGATATCTCTACTCAAAATAGGGTATTTGGCCACTTTTCAAAGTAAGGTAGAATTTGATGAAATTATGGTTAGGTGGAGTAATTAAGTGGAGTAAAATTCATGGGTTCTTCTTCTTCCCAAATTCCATTATTTCTTTTCCTAAATTTCTTTTCTTATTTAGTGGAGTAATTAAGTGGAGTAAAATTCAATAAATAAGGGTATATTAGTAAAAATAATAATAAATATTTTATTGATATTCTAAAGTGACAGTTATTTTAAGACAAAGAAAAAATATGCTAAAGAGACAATAAAAATAAGTACTAATAATTTATCCCTAAAATCAACACAACTAGTCATTTTCAAAAAATTGCACAAAATACAAAAACAACAACTAAAATAAGATGAAGAGCATAGTAGCTATCAACAAAAATATAGCTACACAACCAATAACATTAAATCTACATTAGAATCAAACCTTTGTGCATTATTAACGATGCATTCATCAATCAAACTTTTCCTTCAAAAATTATTCAAACTTTATTTTTATTTTTTTTAAATATAGTTGCAAAGCAAAGAAATGTAGCAAATCATCTATGGCCACAACCACAACTCTAAAATATTTGGGCACTCTCGTGTGTAAAATAAAAAATAATAATAAACAAAGATAATTTACTCATATCAACTTATATCATTTAATTATATTCTCTTTTAAATCTTTTTATTTATGTGGCCAATTTTTTTTATTTGGGTTTGTACTCAAGGAAGTATTACTTAAGGAAATAAGGATTTTAGATTGATGTGTCTATTTTGTTTTTTCTTCTCCGAAACACAATAAATAAGGATTAAGAAACCATACGCAATCAAATTATGTAAGTTGCCACAAACAAATTTTTCTCTATTTAAACACTCCTTATCAACAACAGACTCTAGTTCGTCAGATACTAACGATTTCTTAGAAGAATTTTCTTTATTGGGCAATTTTTCATCAACTTCATTTTCATTGTCTTACCCCAAAACTTGTGAGAAAATCAAATAGTTTCTTCCCACAAGGACTAGAGAAAATTTGGCCAGATTCAGTGGTATTCAAATACCCAGTTTCTGCTATTGCTACCCAACAGTTCAAGAGCACAAGTCCCACTAAAATGATTGTACAATAAGATCACAACAAAATTCTGATTAATTAGTCCATTGTTACTTCGCAGGTCTTGGAAATATTCCTATCAATAGTAGATATCAAAGTGATTCTTAAACTGATTCAGTGAAAGGATATGCAGGTCGTGGTAGCACAATATGATGTTAATATTTCAGGTCGTCTCTAGGTTAGACAGTGCAATAAACTAAACATGCATCTAAACTCAACCTATCAATAAAGATTTAAAAAGAAACCTTTCATTAAACAAGCAAGCATCCATTTCCAAGTTAAGAAACAAAATAACAATTCCAACATTACTTGCATATAAGGAAACCAAATAAATAAGGATTAAGCAACATCATCAAAAAATAATCCATAATCTATGCAGTACATTTTTGCTTAGTAACATAATCTTATCAAAACATCACTAACAACAATTGTTATATCTTGCATGCTCTTACATATCTAAGACGACGAAGATCCTTGCAATGCTTTAAATATGGTGTCAGCAGACTGCTTAACTAACAGAAAATGCTCCAACAGACTTTTCCTTATCAAAAGCGGACTCTAGCTCCTCCTTCTTAGGAGTATTTTCCTTATTTTCTTCATTGTCTTGTCCCCTAATCATGTGAGAAATGTCAAATATTTTATTCTCAAAAGTAGTAGAGGATCTAGGAAGAAAATTTTGGTCTTCATCTTTCTTCATGTTCTCAAATTTGTGTTTTAACTCCCATATTCGTTGTCTAAGTTGCTTTTGTGTGGGTTTGAAACTAAGCAAATCCTTAATGGTGTTATATGTAATCATTCATTTTATTTTGACCCGTTTCAGATTTTGAAATCTAAGAAGCGATTGAGAATAAGGATTTCATCATTGAGAGTGAAGATTCTCTTACGTGAGTTTGATGTTTGCGTCTTTGAGGAAGAAGATGATCTTCACTCACAATGAGAAATCCAAAAAAACATGAGAAAACATCTTCTTCCTCAAAGAAGCAAACATCAAACTCACGTAAGAAAATTTTCACTCTTAATGACGAGATCCTTATTTTCAACCGCTTCTTAGATTCCAAATCCAAAACAGGTCAAAATACAATGACATATTACACTCCTTTTTATAACTCCGTTAAGGATTTTCTAGCTTTAAATCCACTCAAAAATAACTTAGACAAAGAATATGGAAGTTAAAGCAAAAATTTGAGAACATAAAGAAAAATGAAACCAAAAAATTTCCTCCAAGATCCTCTATACTGCTCTTGAGAATAAAATATTTAACATTTCTCACATAATTTGGGGGACAAGACAATGAAGAAAGGAAGGAAAATGTTGCTAAGAAGGAGGAGTTAAAATATGTTGTTATTGTTTATAAGAAAGAGTCTGCTGAAGCGTTTTCAGTTAGTTAAGGAGTCCTCCATATTTAAGGCATTGCAAGGATCATCATCGTCTTCAAATTAAATATGTAAGAGCATGCAGGATATAACAATTGTTGTTAGTGATGTTTTGATTAGAGTATGTTACTAAGCAACAATGCACCGCATAAATTGTGGATTATGTTTTGATGATGTTGCTTAATCCTTATTTATTGTGTTTACTTATATGGACACATACACATAAATAAACAAAAATAAAAAGATTTAAAAGATAATAGAAGTAAATGATATACAATGGTATGAATAAATGAGATATACTCATGCACTATAATCATCTTTGCAAGTTTAGTCTTAGAAATATCTTGACTAAAATTGTAATTTCCAACTACATACGATCCTTTTATATTTTTAGACACTTCTAACACAAGACTTTTTTTGGACCCGTTTATTGCGAATTAGACATATGTTAAGATGATCATGTAAAAGCGAAGTACCTGATATTATGTCACCACTAAGTTTCTTATCACAATATTTGTACATGGCCTTCCATCCGGATCTTGATTTTGCATATTTATCTCATTTTGAATGGTTAGAGTTTCTTCACCATTCATTTTTAGACAAAAACTACACAAAAATTTCATTAGAAAATTAACCAAATAAAAGAAACTAAAGAGATCAAAGAAGAAAAAATATGAATACTAAAAATACTAAAAAGGAAATAAGAATAAGAAAAAAATTGCATATATAAAAAAATTAAAGCTATAGGGGAACAAAGACAAGAAGACGGCTAATTGCAAGCTCTATAAAGTTAAACTATGTTATTTTGATTGTAACAACTAAATTTGAGGGACCCTTGTTTATATCTTACTTCTTATTCTTATGGATGGAAAATATGAATTGGACTGTTGCTACAAGTCAATAAAATGACCCTAAAAAAGAAACAAAAGAAACTAAAACTCAGCTTTAGAGTTTTTTCTGATTAGTGTTAGGGTTTACATTGTTTTTTCAGTTTTGATTTGCTGCTTTCAGCTTGCACCATTGTACCGGCAACATTCCAGTTTAGCACTTCTTGTGTCGGGGATTGTTTCAATAATATTGTTCTCATTATAAAACCCAACACCTCAAATCACTCTATCCCACAAAACAATTGTCTCCGGAAAATTAAAAGATCCAAGTTTTGTAGCATGAAATAAAAGGGAAATGAAGTAGAATAGAGGAAAACTTGAGGGACCCTACTGTTGCTACAAGTCAATAAAATTACCCTAAAAAAGAAACTAAAAATCAGCTTTTGAGTTTTTTTTCTTCAGATTATTGTTAGGGTTTACATTGTTTTCTTTTTCTTTTCAATTTTGATTTGATGCTTTCAGCTTGCACCATTGTACCGGCACGTTCCTGTTTAGCACTTCTTGTGTCGGGGATTGTTTAAATAATATTATGCGGATTAAAAAAAAAAACCTAAAAATCACAACACCCTAAAAAGATCAACCCTACACAAACAACCCCATCAAAATCATCAAAATTACTAAGAAATCTAACCCTAAACCCAACACCTCAAATCACTCCATCCCACACAACAATTGTCTCCATAAAATTAAAAGATGCAAGTTTTGTCACATGAAATAAAAGGGAAATGAAATAGAATAGAGGAAAACTTACATATTTATAGCATGGAATGGAAGAACAAATCTTGCTAGTCAATAAAATGATACCTTCAAAGGATCAACCCTAAAATAACAAACTTACATATTACTGTTGCTACAAGTCAATAAAATGACAAAAACTCACACCATATAATTTCTGGTGATAAATCATGTGGTCAAATCTAACACCCTAAAAAAGAAACAAAAATTCACAACACCTTCAAAAGATCAAACCTAAACATACGACCCCACACAAAATCATCAACATTACTAAGTAGAATATAACCATGACAAGAAACAAACTATAAAATAGTTTTAGATTTCTCTTCAAAATCCAAAGCCCTAGAACCCAACACCTCAAATCCCTCCATCCCACAAAAGAGTTGTATCTATAAAATCAAAAGATGCAGAATTTTCACATGAAATAAAAGACAAATGAAGTAAAGTCATTTAAAACTTACATATTCAATCAGAACACGAAAGAGAAGAACACATCTTGCAAGTAACAAAGTGAGAAAGAGAGGCGGCAGAGAGGTGAGAGGCGAGAGGCTTTAGAGAGTGGGAGGCGTTACACTTATAGAGTGATTAGGGTTCTGAGTTGACTTTTTTAATTTGTCTATATAATTTTTTTTAGGAATCTTTCGTTTATTTTTTTAAATACCTTGGTATTTACCCCGGCGTTGCCCGAATTAGACATACAATTGTCATGATACTTAAAAAAAATCTTCTCGTTATGAAATAAAATATAAAAAATATTTTCTAATTAATGATTTTAGTTTGATTAAATAGAGAGAGTTAACTACTATGTATACCCTTGGACATCCAAATAAAAATATAGAAATTTAACGAAATAAATTATATTAAAATAAAAATATAGGAATTTAACGAAATAAATTATGTTAAAGTAAAATTGAAAGTAATAAAAACAAACAAATACAATATTTGCACGATAAAGTCAAAGTAAATATGGATTATATTTTGAGATGTTTATGCTAAATAGGAAAATGAGTTTTGTAAAAATAAAACATAATTTTTTTTTTAGGAAAAAAATAAAACATAATTTTTTTTTTAGGAAAAAAATAAAACATAAATGTTAATACGAGAGTGAACATGTGCATAAACAATTATCATTTTTGATTGGATTACCTAAAAAAAGGAAAACTCATATATAGAAAGGTAGTTCAATTGCATCGATTAGACCCAATATATGTGCGGTAAAAGTACATCAACATCATAAACTTATTTTTAGTAAATGTAAATTAAATATATGACTCATTTTTTATAAATTAAAAAAAATGATTTTGACATTCAATAATTTAGAGACAATTTTTTAGAGACTTTATGAAAAAGAATAATCAATTTTAAGTTTATTTATCGTAATAAAAATCATTTATTTGAAAACACAATTTAATACGAATTAATACGAATCAAATAAACAAAATATTAAGGAGTAAGTAAACTTATCGATTATGTGATTGGTCTAATAGCTAGTACTCTCCAAGATACACCAGTCTTTCCTTACTAGCACCGCACATGAATTAGCAAGGTCTCGGGGACCGCTTTTTGAATGCTCAAAGAAACTTATTATTTGTTATTAGAGATGAAAATGAACAAGAAAAATTGAGAAGATGTACGAATACTTCTTCAACCTATACGTTCTCTCTTATGTAACAAAAAAAAAAACCTATATGTTCTCTCTTCTTTCTCTTCTCTATGTTCAGCCAACTTATCCCGTATAGATATAACTCATTAAGCAAAGTATAGACGTTAACCGTTCCGAGTTTTCTCATAAGTAAAACGGAAAGTCTTATTAATTAGGATTGACTTGATAGTGTACTATGATCATGTAACGTTCAAGTAGAAATAAAACCAAAAACGGTGTAACACCTGGTCAAAGAGAATTTAGTAATTAATATAACAAATAACTTTAAAATAAATTACTTCTTTCAAAAAAAAAAAACTTCAAAATAAATTACTAAATAAAAATTACAACAAAGTTAGCATAGATGACTAGATATGTAGTATTTTGTGACTGGCAATGTGATTTGTGCATGCGAGATCAATCATGTGAAGTGGTGTGCCTATGTGTTTGAAAGTGTAGTTCCAATCGTAGAGTTAGATTTAACCTAAGTGAATTTGTATTATTGTACTGAGTTTTCTCTGACAGATTGATATTGTGTGTGTAATGCAAGAGTTCTTTGAAATTTAAAAGAGAACAATCATTTTCAGTTAAAAAGGAAGAGGAAAGATGTGTTTAGTACATATTGGTTCTATTTGGGTGGGATTGCATTACTTTTGCTATGTACGTTTGCACCATTTGAAATGTGATTCACCGTAGTCACGAATTTTCTGCAGTTGGAATATCAGTCACCGTCCGATCTTGATCTGATGACTATGAATAGGCAAATTTACTTTTTATTTTTTGATTGCTTTTGTGATGTGATTTTAAGGTTTACTCAACAATCGTCGTCAATTTTATTTTATTTTATCTTTTCAAATAGTGAACTTTTCCAAATTTGAGAACTAGTTTTCTCTTATTTTACAACCTGTTGAGATATTATTTTACTTGTAAAGTTGTGATATAGTTTGCAGAAGAAATTTCTTTTCATATTTTTTTTTTGAAATTTTGGCAATAGTTTCAATTGTTGTTAATGATGGTTGATTAATTATTTCGTGCTGTGATGAAGCATTTATCAAATCATATGCAATGTCGATAATGATGGTCGATATTTGGCCTATTTATCAATTCTTTCATTGTCAAGCATACTAGACTTGTCCTAGACAATAAAATTCGAATTTAAATAATAAAATGAAGTTTTTCTTTTGAATCATTTCTTTTAGTGAAGATCCACGTGATCTTTGAGAAAAAATATTATTTGGTCAACTAATGTACATCTCCAAATTTTGAATCATAATGAGATCTTCAATAACTGATAATTTTTTTACTGTGATAACAATAATGGATGGTTTGCTACTGGTTTGTATGGTTTTACTTCTCAATATAATAAGGCTTTAACTTGTGAGCTTATCAAGTACATTTATCAATCCAAATCCAAAAAGCATAATAGATGGTTACTTTTTGGGGATTTTATCATGGTTCTAAAAAACTCTGAGAAGATGGGTGGAAATGGAACATATCATGGAACTACTACTACTAATACGTTAAATCAATGTGACCAAAGTGATTTAGGGTTCCTTGGTAACATTTTCACTTGGTAATTTTTTTATTCACAATGCTATTAACATATATTTTAAACTCTAATATAAATAACGGAACTATACACGTTAAAATAAATATATTGGAAACATTTTTTAAAGTTGATACAAAAGGTTTGTTATTCTTTTTGAATGACAAATGTCCACATGTTAATTGTTATGTTTGTATTTTTCTCCTTGTCATGAATCAAACTCTAAGCATTTAACACCTCAATTCATTTTAATCTCTTAACTCAAACTAATTGAACTATCCAAACCCCTACATTCTGAAGTGACAATCATTATGAGAAGAGAGTGTAATTTGAGATTCTCTTAGTGAAAAAGAAATTGTATTTTAATTTATTCATTAAGACAACATGATTTTTTTTTTTTTGTGGTGAATCTTAAATAATTTCTTTGATACAATTATATAATGTATTTTATTGTGAATATATTTATAAAATGCATTTATTATGAGTTAATATTTTATTATAAGAACCAAGTTGCTTGGGCTCCAGTGGCAAGGAGCTCCTTCCAAGGATGTACCCGGGAAATATCGGGTTCGATTCCCAGGGAGAACAACGTTTGACCAGTGCGCATGCCTCTACGCATGAGCCAGATTAGTCGCCCACCTTTGGTGGGTCTTAAACCCGTGCGAAAGCCAAAAAAAAAATCTTATTATAAATACTTGTGATCGCATGACATCATTCGATTCCTTTATAATTTACAAATCACACAAAAATATCGCCATCGTCACACCTCCGTAATGGTCATGTAAGAACTAGTTGTTGGACGTTCGATCCTCGACACTCTGAGCTCAAACACCAAGCAAATTAATGAGCTACTTTAAAGTAACCTCTCATTATATTTTTTTTCCCACTAAAAACATTTATTTTGACCTAAAATATATATTTTATCTCACTAAATTGTTGTGTAATACATAAAAATACCAACATTTAAACATTTTTTAAATCAATACATGTCACTAAATTGAGTCAAATAAATACATGTGACTAAAGATGTGAGTTGTTGAGAATATTTTGGTTCTTTAAAATCAAAACCATATACCTTCATCATTGTATCTTTAAATCAATATATGAGAAAAGGTAAATAAAGTGGTAGTAATTGTGTGAAGGAGAAGGAGTGTATTTTTATGTTAACATATCTTCAAGTTTAATCTATATTTGATTATTTAACTCGTTTATGGACTTTTAATATTTAGGTCATTTCTCATGGTCAGAGTCATATGAATAGAGTATCGTATCTACATAGATTGTCGTTTCAACCAAATAATTTGCGTTACTTATTTGAGAATAATAAAATAAAATAAGAGATAAGGGTTTAGAGTTTTGCGAAGTTAATATGTTTGTAACAGAGCAAAGTTTACCTGTTTGATTGCAGAATGTTTTGAAACTGTTATGTTCTTTTACTTCATGTATATGCAAGTTCTATCATTGTGTATGTATGTTGTCATTGTTTTTGGGAGTTTCTTTTGAACTTTAGAGAAATTACTTGCTAACATGTGTGTGTTGCCTTTGTTTGGAATTTTTGTGTGTTAGTCTCTGAGGCACTCTTTGCTGGTGAATTTGGCTTTGATGCTTAGTTGTTAGTCTATGAAGCACTCTTTGCTAGTGAATTTGGCTTTGTTGCTTGTGCATTCTTCTTCTGATCACCTCATAAGAAATTAGGCTGATCTGTCCAACCAAGATTGTAAGTGTTGGGATAAGGGTTATATGCCCTATTTGGTTGACTACCAACATAGTTATCAAAAACTGGGTTCTCATGGCATTCTTTGTACACATGCTCTCCCCTACAATACATACAATTTATAACATTGACTAATATAGGCACAACTGTGATAGACTCTTATGTTATATCTTTGTCATATGACGCTGCATCTTTAGTTGTCAGTTTCTTGACATAGTGTGTCAGTTGACCTATTTGAGCAGTGAAAGTTGTAGCTTCAGACACACTGAAAATACTTAATGTTTTATTCTCTATTGAGGTAGGAGTTGTAGATTTTCCCCGCACTTTGATGCGTTTAGTTGGCCATTGGTAGCTATTAACAACTATAGACTCTACGAGATCATAACATTCTTAGTAAGACTTGTTCAAGATTGCACCTCCAGATGAGGCATCTAACATCAATCTTGTTGAGGAAACAAGCCCGTTGTAAAAAATTTCCATTTGTATGCACACATGTATCCCAAGGTGGGGACACCTTCTCAATAACTCCTTCAACCTTTTCTAAGCTTCAAAAAGAGTTTCTTCATTAGTCTGCTTAAAGGAGGTAATATCATTCATCTTTCTTGCATTAAAGACACGAGGAAAGTATATTACCGAGAACTTCTCAGCAAGTTCTCTCCATGCGGTGACAAAGTTAGGCTCCAAAGAGTTCAACCATGATTTGACCCTTCTAGTGAAAGAACAAGGGAGCAACCTGAGCTTGGAAGCATCATCTTATACACCTGGGATCTTGAAATTTTCAACTACTTCAGTGAATTTCTAAAGTGACAATTATTATGTGACGAAGTGTGTATTTACTTATCAAGAGAGTGTATTTTTAAACAAAATATGAAAAGAGAGCATAATTTGAGCTTCTCTTAGAGGAAAAAAAAAAGTATTTTAATTTATTCATTCAGACAACATGAAGTTTTTTAGTATTCTTGTATACTTTTTTGTGTGGTGAATCTTGTATAATTTCTTTGATACAAATATATATTGTATTTTATTGTGGATATATTTATAAAATGCATTTATTATGTGTTAATATTTTATTATAAATACTTGTGATTACATGGCATCCTTCGATTCCTTTATAATTTATAACTCACACAAAAATATCGCCATCGGTCACACCTCCACGCTGGTCATGTAAGAACTAGTTGTTGGAGGTTCGATCCTCAGCACCCAGAACTATAACCAAGCAAATTAATGAGGTACTTTAAAATAACCTCTCCTTTTATTTTATTTTTTCAACTAAAAACATTTATTTTGACCTAAATTGTTTATTTTATGTCACTAAAATTTGTGTAATACATAAAAATACCAACATTTAAACATTTTTTAAATCAATACATGTGAGTAAATTGAGTAAAAATATATATGTGATTAAAGATGTGAGTTATTGATTGGTACTTTAAAATGAAAATCAAATATCTTCATCATTATATCTTTAAATCAATATATGAGAGTAAGTAAATAAAATTGTAATAATTGTGAAAAAGGAAAGGAGTGTTGGTGTCTCCCAAAGCTTTATGAGTATTTAAAGGTGGAATGACTGAGTGCAAGAATACATTGTGCAAGTTATAGTATAAAAGGATATCGATCCCACATGGATTTGTTGGAACAAGAAGGGTCTTGTACAATTCATCAAAGGTTTTGATGATAACAAAGTATTGAAGAATAAACAGACATTCTAATATTTGTTCAAGTGTGCAGAATCAAAAAATATAGCCATCAAGTATTGAACAAGTATGAAAGCATCAGAAGCACAAGAGAAGCTCAAAAGACTTTGGTAGAAGATCTGAAGAAAGGTCAACCATAAGTCAACACACTGGATCAGAAGAAATGGACGCCTCTCGGAAGCTGAAGAGATCATTAAACTATGTGGAGATCACCAGACTCAGAAGACCTATCCAGACACAGAAGAACCCTTCAGACTTGGAAGACCTTCAAACTTCATAAGCACCTGAGGGACCCTGACTCCACGTCAGATTTGTCATCTTATGTAGTTGTCCACATCAAAGGATCTGAGCACAATTTTGTCTTATTCCGACCACGTGTAGAAACAGACAAATGACTTCATAGGCAAGAAGAATGAACAAATACTTTCTATTTTAGCAAAGGATTTTTGAATGACTATTCAACAGAATTATCCATATCTGGCAATGGTTCAATGCCCTTGATTTGAAGCTTCTCAACTACTCTTTATGCGCTGGCACTCTTCTCCAACGTCTCTCAAATCCCTGCCTATATAAGGAGCTAAAGACCATGAAGAAGACTAACAAGACTCTGCTATTTTTACTGTATCATTACTCTGCCAAATCAAATAGAGCATAAACACTTAGAAGTCCTAGAAGTTGTAAAGAGTTTGTTCACCTTGTTCAGTTTACACCAAAATTGTTGAATCCGATGTCAGAACAAGTTTGTTTATATTTGATTTAAACAAATATAAGTCTCTTGCTTGCGAAGCTTGAACATCATAAGTCTCTTGGTGAAACCTTGAGCACCATAAGTCTCATTCAGTTGTGTTTGATTAATATAAGTCTCTAGGTGAAACCTACAGCAATAGAAGTCTCTTTGGGGAGCCCTTTGAGAAAAAGAAGTATCTTGCCTGCGTGCTTGAGCATTAGAAGTATCTTGGAGTTGTCCTTGAGCAGTGGAAGTCCCTTGGTAGTGACCTTAGGCAAAGAAGTCTCTTGCAAGGGTGCTTGAGCATTGAGAAGTCTCTTGGAAGAGTCCTTGAGCAATTGTAATTAGTAGTGATTATAGTGAAATCCCTTGGAAGTGCAAGGGGACTTGACTACTCCTGTGTTGTGGGAGGAACCAACATAAAATTCCTCATGTCTGCTCTTTCTCTCTATCTCTCCTTTATCTTTATGTTTCTGTTTAAATCTGATGCACTCAGACTCTGGGTCAGACTCTGAATCGTCATAATCTGGACAATACCAAACACTCAGAAAAAGAAACTAGAAAAGGCCAACATAATTCAACAGTTAAGAAGACATAAAAGTTTTTGTCACAACAATAAAATAAAGATAAAATCTTGGGAAACCCAATTAAGAAGACATAAAAGTTTTCAAAAATGAAAGTGTGGTTTAAACAAAAAATCAATTATGACAGAACTTAACTATAATCTATAGAGCTACTGCTTTCTATGGCTTCCAGACAACCTGGTGGACTGTGGGGTCTTTTCAACTCAGCCATCATGTTAAGCATGTGAAGACACACCTTCACCGTGGTACAATCACAATACTTAACATGCAACATTACTAGGTTGGTCATCAATAGTTCTCCAACTTGAAAGAGGCTTAGCCTTGACCTATGACAAGAATCCTAGTTATATCTCAATGCTTCTCATGGCTCCTCCAAGATCTAATTGGCCTTTAAACAGTCTCTCTTGTTACCGTCACCTTAACCAGTACTTAGTAGTAAATTTTATCAAACAAACATTTTACATCCCCATCTCAATTAAGTATTAGAGAACTTGGCAATAAAAATAAAAGCGATCAAGTTTTACTTTAAAGATTTAACGTTAAAATAATTTGTTTGAAAGAAGCACGAAGCTATAACTTTATAAATATTAAGCGAAGAATATCATAACTTCATCAAGTCTAAACCACAAAAATGGGTTTAGCTCATGATAAGCTTAACCACGGAGAAGGAGATGAAACGAAACATAAATGAAAACATGAAAATTTAAATTGATAGATAATATTGAGTTAAAACTAGATTACAATCCATCAAGGAAAGAGGTGAGCTTGATGTAGACTTATTGTGAATTTATATTTTATTTAAATATAAATGCTTGTGATCACATGGTATTGTTCGATTTCTTTAAAATAAACACTTCATAATAAAATATCATCATCACACCTCAACACTGATCATGTAAGAATTAGTTGTTGCATGTTCGATTCCCGGTACCCCAAGTTCCTAGCCCATTTAAATCATCAAATAATGAGGTACTTTAAAGTAACCTCTCTTTTTATATTTTATTTTTTGCTTAGATATACATTTATTTTGACCTAAATTGCTATAAATGTTGATTTTATGTCGCTAATTGTTGGGTAATACATAACAATACAAACACCTGAACGTGATTTAAATCACTATATGTCAGTAAATTAAGTCAAAAAAAAAAGTGAGTTATTGAGAATATTTTCGTATGTTAATATAAAAATGAAATAGCACCACTAGAAAACAGCATTTTAGCCTTAAAATTTGGTGTTGGACCCTGATAATAGAGAGACAATTTTTATATAGTTATACGACAATTAATAGATACTCATTTTTTTCTTCCTCAAATATGAATATTATTAAGTAAAAAACTTCACATTGCAGATGCTCTCATTTACAATTTATGTGCTAGAGTTTCTAATAACTTGATGATTATCAACAATCCTTCAATTGAGCTTGAGTTAGCCCTACTTTCGAATGTCATGGGAGGTCCATACTCTCGTGCTTAGTCTTTGTTTTCAGCTTTCTTCCTTCTTTTTTTCCTCATGTAACAAAAGAAAAACCTAAGAATATACTCTCTAAGGATTAAATGGTTATGGTAGATATCCAATTTTATAATTATTAATTTATTTATTTTAATTAAAAAATTTGAAGTAGAGTACAATTATGAAAATAACCCTTAGAGGACATCCGTTGTTTCTAATTTGATTATACATAATACAAGTCCAAATAAATTTAATTTTGTCTCTTTTTCCGTACACATCATAAAAATTGTTGCATACACTCTTTTCTTCCTCACTCTATAAATACCTTCAACACACACACACATTGTGTGAAGAAGAAGAAACCCTAATCTTTCTTCACATTCCCATTTTCTTCACAGATCAAGTAAGTTCTCATCACTACCTTTCTTCAACATTTCTTATTTATCACTTCAAAATCTCATTTCACTCTGTTTCTTTCTTTTTCATGCATTTTGCAGGTAACTTGTCAACCTTTGCTGATTTTCTTTGTTCAACGAGTGAGTAACCTTTGTTAAGCTCTTTCATTTTAGTGTTTTTCTTTTTCACTCTGTATTTTTTTATTTATTGAATGAAAAATGGGTTCTTTGTTGAACTTAAAGTTTTGATTTTTATGTGTTTAAATCATTTTTTTATGAAGTATTATTTTGTATTTGAAACTGTCATGTTCTTTTGCTTCATGTATTTGCAATACAAGTTCTAACATTGTGTATGTGTAATGTGTGATGTCGCTGCTGTTGGGAGTTTATTTTGATCTTTCGAGAAATTGCTTGCTATGTGTGTATGTATTTGTGTTGTCATTGTTTGGAATTTTAGTGTGGTGGTCTATGAACCACTGACACTTCTGATTGAAGGAGTGTCCAGACTCCAGATGCCAGTATCCAACACCGACACGGCACGGACACATGTGACTACTTTGAACCGTGTCATTTTTTTCAAATTATCGTTGTCAATGTGTCAGTGGCTGTGTCGTGTTTGGTGTCCAAGTCTGTGTTCATGCTTCATTGGTGTTAGTTCATGCATTTTGCTAGTACCTGAGAAGCTTTGGTGATTTTCTTTCCTTTCATTTTTTCTTTTTGTAATTGAGAAATTGCTTGCTAACATGTGTATGTGTGTTGTCATTGTTTTTGGGAGTTTTTTCGCTCACCATTGATAACCCATTGGAATCTAGTAACAGGTTTTATTCAAAGAATTTGACATTTGAACTGTTTGTTGAAATGTTTCTTCAAACTGTTTGTATTGATTCAAATATGCATTTTGTGGTTACTTCTAGGAAGTGGGATTGTACAATTTCAATTTTTATGTAGGGAACAGTAGTTACACATGAACTAATTTTATAAAATTATAAGTATACATGATGTAGAGAGTCACACATTGGATAGTAATATGGTCTAAATAGTGGTTATATGTTTTATTTTATCTTCGACCTTACAAGTTGAGAGCAATGTAGGAGTTTCAAAATAGACTTCTAAAGTAGACATTACCCTTCCAATAATTGTTTTGAATTGTATGAAGGCATGGAAAGGATCAAGACATATTTTTGTTAAAGAGTGAAAACACTTGACCACAAATAGCCTATCTTGTGAGAAGAGCGAGTATTTGCTAACCCATCTGAACCAAATGAATCAGAGTCCTCAATTATGAACTGTCAATTCATAAGCACATTGCTTGATGAAATTGCCCAAAGTTTTCAAAACCCAGTTCATTATTTACGCACTATAGGTCTCTGATATGTTTTTAATTGTTGAACCCTAAACCTTCATGTTTATTGTCTCTTGCCATAGAATAGGGGAACATTCAATAGGTTATGTTTTTGTTCAAGTTGGAGAGATAAT